>Ga0070749_10002263_pt1 | contig 12962 bp, 9 predicted proteins | sample VirMetDEL_Nov_18_FD_75180 | JGI IMG/M metagenome (GOLD analysis project Ga0070749, IMG submission 75180) | Aqueous microbial communities from the Delaware River and Bay under freshwater to marine salinity gradient to study organic matter... | ecosystem: Environmental > Aquatic > Marine > Coastal...
CAATAACCGAAGACGATAGAGATCTAATTCAAACGCGTGAGCGTACAAAAATAAGCGGCAATGATCGCATGTCTGGTACAGGGCGAAACTATAGCCGCCGCATTGGAATTATCTCTTATAGGGACATCGAGGTATCGGAGGCCACTGGCAAGCAAGAAATATCTGCAGAAGTAGGAAGGCAAATTAGGTTTAAGATTTCGAGTAATAATATGGACAAAGGTTATTACAACCGAGGCGACAACGATGACGTAACTGTTGATGACATAAACAGCATTGCCGACGAACAGCGTATTGCCGCCGATGAAGCAATGCAGGTCGGCGAGTTATTTATGATTCGCGACACCGTATGGCAGGTTGTTAAGCGTCGATTTGCAGTATGGACGCCGCAAACGGAGGAAGATCAAATCATCCGTCTTAAGTGCATTGAAATTATCAATTCAGACCAAATCGGAGTAGTTGCCAATGAAATGCTTTCCAAAGCCGTCTTGAATGACGAAGGTAGAGAAGATACAGCATTGCACGCCAATACCACCTTTTACCCGTTAATGCGTGTTGCTTTTGGCATGGCACGTAATACACGTCCGTGCGAAGTAACCGAAATTGGCCTGCGTAGCACTGTTTTCCAACGCTTTAACGGTCTTACCAATTTCCAGAGCCTGCCGACACCTGGAAGGCTAAACGGCGCCGATAACACCAGAGTTACGTTATCGGCTGGACAAATCAACAGCTATGCCCGTCGCGCTTCGGTGTTCATAGTTTATGTAAGACCTGCCGGACAGGATGAAAGCGGTAACGAATATGAATGGGCTTTAATTAAGCAAGCATTCGTCGTTGTCGGCAATAACCCAACAGAGCAATACAACTACCTGCGTTTTTCGCATCCTGAACGCCGGCAATACGAATATCGTTTTGTGCCTAAAAATGGTGCCGACATTCGCAATACCGCTGAGGATGCAGTGTTCTGGCGTTTAAGCGCTACAACAAAACCCGAGCAGGAAGACGATCAATATGTGCTTAGCGGAAACTACAAAACTAAATACGGTGTTTTTGCCGTTACGACACAAGGCAAAAGGGTACTTAAAGGCGACATCCGCTGGAACCTTGAGTTTGTTCGCAAAGGGGAATTAAGTTCTTCCACGTCCAATGCCGGTTATCCGGTTGCTGTTGGTCTGAACGCATACATCCCAGATGTAGACGCACCTCAAAGCACTGCGGCGGCTGTAGAACGGATTAGGGCTTATGTGGCACCGAGTGTCATCGATGAAGGTATCAATGCAGCATACGCTTACGAAATCTTTGGGGCAGCAACCGGTGCATCGCCAGCGACAAAATACGCTGAGTATTACCATGCTTTGCCCAACGATCAGTGGATCACAATCCGTTACCGCGTATCCAAACTCACGCTACCTGCAGGGCATTACAGCGGCGAAACGCATCGCTGGCTAATTGATCAGCGTGATGTGGTGGATAGCAGTGGCGGGTTCAACAGTTTGCAGGAAATCCTTACTGCATTACCTGTAAGCCCGAGCAACCCGTTTGGTACGCCGCCCAGCGGTTCCATGACGGATGCAGGCGAATATCTGCGCGTATTGTCTGTGATCGGAGGCGGCACAGGTCGCGGATTGATTAGGCAAGCAGCATTAGAGGAAATTCTTGGTGCGGCCAGAAATTATCCGGTTGGCTATACGTTGACGAAAAATGTGCGCATTGGCTCAGGTAGTAAAGCTGTAAACACAATATGTACGGCAGTAGTTGCCGCAAACAATCTGGCTGGTGTTGACAGAACTTGGGATCCGCTAACCGTCCTTTTTGAGACTACGCAAACCAACACAACGACAAACTGGCTGACAGGTGAAACGCCTAGTGTTACCGAAACAGTATCCGCATCAAACCCTTTTTACCCAACAGGCGAAACGGTAGGCATTCAGTTTGTCATCCTGAGCATTGAGAGCGTCCCACAGGACACGACAGAGCTTGTTAGTGGCTTGGCGTTTGAAAATCAAAGTCAATACGCAGATCTGAGTTATTACGTTGGGCAGGTAGAAAAATCAAACGCTAATTCACCAGAGCACGCCATCACATACGTCAATGAGATGGTTTCCAACCCTGACGTGCCGAATTACGACGCGATGGTGTTGTGCGGTTTGTCGCTAAAAGCAACACGTAATTTCAACAAGCTGGATCAACTGCGTGTGTGGCTTGGCGAAGGCTGTCATGTAACCCGCTTCCACCCTGATGACAACAACACACCCGGACCCAGCAACCTGTTCTGCGATCTGGTTTATTACCTGCTGACTGATCCCATCGCCGGTCTTGGGTCAACGCTGCGTGTTACACCAACCAATGTCAATCAGATTATCAATACGTCGGATTTTGCGGCGACTGCGCGTTTCCTCAAAACAAACAAACTGTTTTACAACGGCGTGATCGGCGACACGCTAAATGTGCGTCAGTTCATCAACGAGATGGCGCCCAATTTCCTGTGCAATTTCGTTATCAGTGACGGCAAATTTAGCCTTGTGCCTGCAGTGCCCACCACTAGCAGCGGCGCAATCAGCACACTGCCCGTTGAAATCAAGCAGCTATTTACTTCTGGCAACATTCTGGAAGACACCTTTGAAGTTGAATACTTGGGTGCTGAAGAGCGCAAGGCATTCCAAGCGGTTGTGCGTTACCGCGAAGAACGCAAAAACCAGTTGCCACAAGAGCGCAATATTGTGGTGCGCTGGGCCACCGACAACGATTATGTGCCTGTCGAATCTTTTGACGCGACAGATTTCTGCACAAATGCCGAGCACGCAGAATTACTGGCTCGTTTCTTCCTGTCTATTCGCAAGCGTGTTACGCACACTGTTCGTTTTGCCACGTTGCCTTACGGTTTGAATTTGGCTCCAGGTGACTACATCAAAGTTGCCACGCAAGCGAGCCCCTATTCGTCATCCCGCAACGGCGTCATTAGCGCAACTGGAGCGATCACCAGCGTTACGCCACTGGCTGATGGGCAGTATTCAGTTCTGTATTACAAAAACGAAAACGACGACGTGTTTGACGGCACCATCACGGTGACAAACAACACAGTTACCGATTCAACCTTCTTCAGCACCGTGTTTACTGTCGTGGAATCCAGTGTTTCGGAAAACGTCTACATGGTGGAGCAATTAACGATCACCGAAGACAACACCGTTCAGATCGTTGCTTCTGAGTTTCCATGCGATAGCAGGTTGTCTAGCCTGTTGGCACAGGATCTGATCGCGGGAAACCGCAACCGCTTCATCATTGAAACCTGATGGCTTACCCCACCCTGCTACCAACAAGCCGTGCCTTTAACGCAGGCGACTGGCCGATTAAAACGTTTCGCGCTCAAAACGGCGCTGAAGTCCGCATCCTGTATGGCAGCAATCGCACGGGGATGCAATTGGAGCTGCAGTATCAAAACATCACAGATGCCAATGCCGATCTGTTTTTGACGCATTACAACGAAGTGCGCGGCACATACGGCACGTTTGCGTTGCCTGCCACTGGCGCAAAAGGTGGCTGGACTGGAAACGACAGCAGCATTGATGTGACTGGCACAGGCAATAACTGGCGTTACGCGGAAGCGCCCACCGTTCAAGCCGTGAAGCCCGGAGTCAGCAGTGTGACAATCAAGCTTGTCGGTGTTCTCTAAACTGACAGCTAGGAGGTTTTGCCATGGCCAAGGTTTATACGGGACGCGACGGTCAGTTGTTGCTCGGCGGTTCCACCGTGGTCAAGGTGACCAACTGGTCATTGCAGGCTGATCTGGAAACGCTTGAGACGACCACACTGGGCGACAACATCCGTTCGTACACGCCCGGACTACAAGCGTTTTCCGGCAGCGCCACAATTTTGTATTACAAAGACGACAACGGCAGCATCAATACCAGTGGTCTGCTTAACAAGCTGGTTAAGACCGGATCCGGCGGTGTCAGTGCGAGTGATAAGGTCAAGTTGACCTTACGTTTAGCTGATGGCAACGATCTCAATGATGTAACGATGACCGCGTACATCACCAGCGCATCCATTGGTGCCAGCGTCGGTGAAATTGTGTCGGCTCAAATTTCGTTCCAAGGCACTGGAGCGCTAACCACCGCGAGCTTCTAATGACCGTCTACCTCGGCACCTACGGTCAAGTTGAACTACGGCGTATGTCTGATGACGCCGAAAAGGCTTCTGTCGTTAATGCTGGCGACGTAAATACAACGCGTCGTCGTTTTAGCTTTGATTTTGACACCGGTTTTTTAACAACAGGCGATCAACTTGAGATCACCCGCACCAACGCTGGAACGCTTGATTTTGTAGCCGCGTCAGGTTTCCTTACTGGCGTCAAGCAATCATCGGGTACGTGGTACATCAATGTTGATGAGCTGGGCGGCATTCGCCTGTTCGACACGTTTGACAAGGCACTAGAAGGCTTGCAGTCACAGGCAATTGAGCTTGAGGCAATCGTTTCTGATGTGCCAATTAGCGTCAAAATTGTCAACAGTGTTCCTCACATATTGACCCAATGCACCTACTTCGAGCTGAATACAAACCGCGAGGTTGTTGACACTACTGCGCTTGGTGATGAGTTCAGATCCCAGTTTTCAGGGTTGATTTCCGGCAGCGGTAATTTCCGCGCGTACTGGGACTATCTGCCCACCTATGCCAAAAACACTGCCGGAGAATACGCAAATTACCTTTTACAGTTGGCCATCCGCACTGAGGTTGGTTCTAGGTTTGGCGCCAAGCTGTATTTACGCGTCGGCAACGAAAGCGGCAGCGCTACATCTATTGATGACGAAATTTGGTATGACATTGAAGGTGTAATTACACAAGCCGGCGTTAATTTTTCATCCGATAATGCTGTTGAAATTTCTGCTGATTTTGTGACGACCGGCGCGATTAGGCTTCGCGCAAAAACCGTGTTGTCAACTGGCAAGGTACTACAGGAGGACACTGGTGATATTCGACTAGAGCAAAACGCCACAGCCAGCTTGCTGCAGGATGCCAGAGGCGAGTAAACGATCCGGCTAAGCTGGTGGGTAACAGTACCCTCAAGGTTGCGGTGCAATGGCAGACCTTCGGATCAGCGAACTTGTAGCCCTCGCCGGCGCCAACCTAGCTGCAGGCGATCTACTGCCGATCGTTGATATTTCTGCCAGCGAAACCAAGAAGATCACCGTTACGGATCTAGTCGGTAACGCCACCACCCTGATCGCTGACGCCACGATCCCTGGCGCCAAAATTTTGTTTAGTGCCGGTCAGATTGCCGGTACTGCTGTTGCCGATGGCGGGATTGATACCGATCAACTAGCCGATGGTGCTGTAACGGCAGCGAAACTTGCCAACGAATCCACTGTTGATCTTGTTACCACTCTTCCGGCATCTGGCGCTTTTACCGGTCAACTCGCGCTTGATACCGACGATCTGAAGGTTTATTGCTGGGATGGATCAACGTGGCAGTCGATTAAAGCTGCTGGCTCGATCAACACCGTCATCGGCGACACTGCCGGCATCGTCAATCTGACGGTTACAACTAGCGGCGATCAGGTCACGATCACCACATCGCTGGATGATACTGACGCTGCCGCCAAGTTTTTGGCTGGTCCTGCCGCTAATGGCGGTGCCGTTAGTTACCGCACGATCACTGGTGCCGATCTTCCTACTGCTACCACCAGCGCCAAAGGCGGCGTCATCGTTAATGGTGAAGGCCTGAGGCTTGACGGCGACACTCTTGAGATTGATAACGATCTAACCGCAAGCGTTACGCATCACGTCGTTACTTACGACGCCAAAGGTCTTGTTACTGCAGGTCGCGGCATCCAAGGCAGTGATTTGCCTGCTGCAACATCATCTGTAAAGGGCGCCATCATCCCCGGCACAGGCTTGGCTGTAGATGGTTTGGGCAACCTAAACCACAGCAATGTTGCTACAGCCGGAACATTTACGAAAGTCACAATTGACGCAGAGGGGCATGTCACCCTTGGCGACACTCTTTCGGATACTGATATTCCCAATCACAGCGCAGCAAAACTAACTAGCGGTACGCTGCCTGCCGCTCGTATTGGTGCGGCATCCATTGAGGGGACACAGCTAGCCAACTATTCCACAGCCAAAATTGCTAACGCTGCACCCGTTGCTGAATATATCGGTCAGTTATTTTTCAACCCGCTGGATCGAACGCTGTTCATGTGGGACGGCAACGTTTTCCAGCCAATTGGCGTGTCTTATGGCCAAGTAATTTTTGCTGGTACTTACGACGCAAACACCAATTTAGTTGCTTCTGTCACTGTTGAAGGTCAGGCTATTGGTCTTGCCGTTGGCGCATCTCTGCCTGCTGCAGTGGCTGCCAATAAAGCGCATTACGTTGTTACTAGTGAAGCTGGCACGGGAACAGCTCCAGCCCCTGCGATTGCATTGGCGCCGCCGGACATCCTTCTTTCCACTGGTACGGAATGGGTACAGCTAGATGTTTCCGACACTGTGGTGGCGCAACTTGCCAGCAATGTGCAGGTTACACCTGCTGGTGACATTTCTTCGACCAATGTTCAAGCAGCACTGCAGGAAATTGACACTGAAAAACTGGCTAAAACCGGCGGCACTATTAGCGGTGAGCTGCTGATTGGAGCTGCAGGCAGTCTTGTTTTTGAAGGGGCGACAGACGACTCTTTTGAGACAACACTTGCGGTTTCCGATGCAACCGCTGATCGCACAATCACGCTGCCGAATGTGTCAGGCACTGTCGTTACGACGGGCGACACGGGCACTGTTACCAGCACAATGATTGCTGACGGCACCATCGTCAACGGTGATATTAGTGCGATTGCGGCAATTGCCGATACAAAACTGGCGACGATTAGCACGTCTGGAAAGGTTGCAAATTCAGCCACAACTGCTGTTAGCACAAACACTGCCAGTGCAATTGTTTCCCGTGACGCTTCCGGCAATTTCAGCGCTGGGACAATTACTGCAAGTTTGACTGGTGCCGCATCACTTAACTTGCTAAAAGCCGGTGATTTGATGACCGGAACTTTGGGTGTTATCGGCGGTAACGCAACAACGCCCGGACTGTATTTTACGGGCGATCCAAATACAGGACTTTATTCACCGGGCGCAGATCAAGTAGCCATCTCGTCTAATGCTGTTCAGCGTGTCAACTTTGGCACCAGTGAAGTGGTGTTCAATGATGGAGGCGAGAACTACGACTTCCGGATTGAAGGAGACACCGAAGCGAATCTAGTCTTCGTTGATGCCTCCACAAACCGGGTTGGTCTGGGGACTACGAGTCCTGGCGCTTCCTTGCATGTCGGCGGTACTGGCGCAATGATTCGTGTTGGCAATGCAGAGATGATTGATTTAATCCCAGGAGCTAGCGCTAACGATCCTAGTCTTATTGTTTCTTCGAGCGGATCCGCGCTTACTTTTGCTAGCAATGGCGCCAGTGAAATGGCGAGACTAGACACCTCCGGCAGGTTGTTGATTGGTACATCTGCAGGTCGGCAAGTCGGCTTTGCGCAAGTTCTTGCTCAGATTGAATCAGCAACTAATACTGCTGGCCTAAGTATTCTTCGTAATACCCCTAACTCTAACGCAGGGCGCTTAACTCTTGCGAAGACTCGTGGATCTGCTGTTGGCGATTCAACAATTGTTGTTAGCGGAGATGATTTAGGCATTATTGACTTTGCTGGTGGTGATGGAACAGATGCTAACTCCATCGCGGCCTCAATATTGGCACAGGTAGACGGCACCCCTGGCGCCAACGACATGCCGGGCAGGCTTGTTTTTTCTACAACCGCAGATGGTGAAGCAAATCCTACTCAAAGGATGCGCCTGGACTCCTCAGGCCGCCTAGGTCTGGGGACTATTCCTAGCGAAAGGCTTGATATTGGTGGCGGTGTTATACGTGTAGCCAATACCACAGTGCCATCATCTGAAACAGATGGGGCGGCTTATTTTGGTAGAATTACAGGCGGCGCAGAAATTTCAAACAACGTTTTTGTAGCTTTTAGGACTGTAGCCCAAGAACGCGTCCGCATCGACAATGCAGGTCGTCTGCTACTTGGATCCAGCTCAAGCGTTAGTACAACATCCTATAACGGCCCTAACTTATCTCCGTTTACTCAGCTACACGGAACAACCCAAGCTGCGAACGTTTCTGTCTTTAACTGGGGCACTGGCAATAATAACCCTCCGGGAATAACATTAAACAGAAGCTTTAGCGGCACTGTTGGCACGCGAACCGCACTTACGACAGCCAGCACGGACCTAGGTGCTATTACTTTTAGTGGCGATGACGGCACAAACTTTATTCCAGCGGCGTTAATACTCGCTGAAACAGACGGCACCCCCGGCACCAACGACATGCCGGGCAGGATCGTCCTGAGCACGACCGCCGATGGCGCCTTTTTGCCCACCGAAGCCCTCCGCATCACCAACGACCGGGTGATTGCTTACAACCAACCCGATGTCACCAGTAAGAGCGCTGCTGCAATACTCACTATTGCTGAGCTGAAGACTGGCATCATCCAGTACACCGGCTCTACTGCAACACTGACCTTGCCCACCGGAACTCTTACCGAGGGTGGTTTTAGCGGCATCTACACCAACATGACTTTTGAATGGTCGGTAATTAACACCGGCTCCGGCACCTGCTCCATCGGTGCTACCGCAGGTCACACCATTGTTGGCTCTATCTCGGTTGCCGCAGGTACGTCTGGTCGCTTCGCCTCACGGCGCACAGCGGCAAACACGTTCGTGACTTATCGCCTGAGCTAGCAAACCTCTCACTGATCAACTTCTAATTTGACTCAAGTTTGAAGTTGCCTAGTCATTTTCCTTAGTGTGGACAGCCGGCACTTCCCAACTGGCTGTAACCCAACTACTCTGTACCAGTCTGGTTATTCATCATGGCCACCACCTTTACGTGGGGTATTAACACCCTTGAGCGCGAAACCGACGACGGCTTTGTGTTCACTGCTCATTACACCGTCAATGCCTCAGATGAGGCATATTCCTCTGGTGCGTATGGCAGCGTTAGTTTCCAGCGCCCCGACAACCTGATTCCTTACGCCGACCTTACGGAAGACATCGTGATCGGCTGGGTCAAGGAAGCCCTTGGCGGCGACGAAAAAGTTTCTGAAATTGAAGCTACCCTACAAGCTCAAATTGATGAGCAACGCGCACCGTCCAAGGCTGCTGGCGTTCCTTGGGGAAATTGATTGCGTCCCAATGACAGTACTTGTACTAGCCGGCGTGTGGTGCGCCGGTCTTTTTCTTGCTTATTGTTTGATAGCCATCAATCCACGCGATAACGACTAATGGCTGTAAAGGCAAAAACGGGCACAGGGCGCTTAGAACATCAAGCTGGGCGCCCCAAAACTACCCGCGATGGTTACGGCCAAAATAGCCGTCCACGCCGTCGCGGCAAAAAACCTCTGCGCGGGCAGGGACGCTAACCTATAAAAAAGGTCGGCAGTATGCCTCGCAATGGATCACCACGAAGAGGCTTTTATTACCGCCAAACAACCTAAAAATCCATTTGATCAAGCTGTACCAGCTTTGTTGACCGCTGCGGTGGTTGGTTTGGCTGGTCTTTTTATGCAGGTCGCCAAGCTGGATCAATCAGTCAACACCGTCGCCGCCGACATTCAAGAACTTAAAAACGACTCAAAAGAACGGCTATCAGACCTTGAAGGTCGGGTTAGGTACATTGAAATGTCGATTGGCAAGAGCAAATAACAGCTTTACACTGAAGGAAACGCGATTCCGTTATGGATCCGACCACCGCTGCTGTCATTGCCATTCTTGTGGCTGCAGGCTCTGAGATTATTGCCATCCTGCCGATCAAGGAAAATAGCTGGCTTCAGCTAATTCTTAAGGCGCTCAAGGTGCTGTTCCCAAAGCGCTGAAGGCCGACACTGTATGGCTCGCGCGATTTGGTCAAAAGACCTGGCGTGATCAACTGCGTAAGGCTGCGCAAGATTACAAGTTTGAGAAAACGCTAGGTCCAAGACTGGACCGTGAAGAACAGAAGTGGTTAGCGGATCAGCCGTTAACATCAACACCTGTTGTGGTGCATGAACCGCTCGATGATGAGCTACAAACTGGTGAAAGCCGAAAGCTAGGCGGCGCCATGCAAATTAAAGCACCTTGGCTTGATCAATGAGCACAATTCAACTTCGTGATGCTGCCAAGCATTTCAAGATGCTGCCGCATCAGCTTGCTGCATGGGACTGGCTTCAGGAACAGTTGCCTGCTGATGCGATCAGCCAGTTTGCTGATCTATACCGTGCCGATCCTCTTCCAAAGCAAACGCTGCCGCCTGCATGGTTGGGACCGAGCCTAAAGATTATCAAGAAGTGGGAAGGCTGCAGGTTAGAAGCGTATCAGTGTCCCGCTGGTGTTCCGACCATTGGTTATGGATCTACCAGGCTGATTGATGGTCCTGTCCGCATGAGCGACAAGATTACGCAGGAAATGGCAGATGAGATGCTTCAGAACGAAGTAGAGAATCTGTTTGCCCCTGGCGTTTTTACGCTGCTGCCAATGGCTAAAAAGTGGCGTCCAGAGCAGCAAGCAGCCATCATCAGCTTTGCTTACAACGTCGGACTTGGTGCTCTGGAAGAATCGACGCTGCGTAAGCGTTTACTGGCTGGCGAGGATGCTAACAAGGTTGTGATCGAGGAGCTGCCGCGCTGGAATAAAGCTGGCAGCAAAGTGCTCGAAGGGCTTGTTAATCGCCGCAAAGATGAAGTCCAACTTTTTACTGGCGGGTTGCCTAAGCAGCAGCCTGCAATTAAACTGCGTCCTACTTCGCCGTTTTACACCAAACTGACACCACATATTGCTATTGGTGAGTTTGCATTGTTCAAAGAAGAGCGGCGTTTTGCCGCTGACTACCAGATCAAGACTGCAGCAGAACTAGCTGAGTTTCTGGAGCGAGTGCGGGCACAATTTGGCGGCAAGCCGATCATCATTACTAGCGGTTATCGTCCTGCTGCGATCAATCGCATGGTTGGCGGTGCTAGCAGCAGCGAGCATCTGTTCAATGATCAAGATGTCGGCGCTGTTGACTTTTACGTTAAAGGCGAGGACATCTATAAAGTTCAGGCTTGGTGCGACAAGAACTGGCCGTACAGTTTAGGCTATGGAGCACCTAAAGGTTTTGTTCATTTAGGTATGCGCAGAGGCAGACCAAAGGTGCGCTGGGATTATTAACTTGCTACCCTGAAGCATATGCAATCCTGCTATGTCTTGGGGACAATGGATGGTTGTAGAGTTTTCCGTAGAGGAAGAACTGCAAATCGAGAATCAAGCTAGATCTGTTTATCGTTGCTCAGATACAGAGGAAGTCTCTAGGTTGTGTTCCTCGTTAGTCAAGCAGAACGCATATTATCAAAAGCTAATACGTCAAGCGACTGGGCATATTGCCGAGCTTGAAATGATTGCGTTGTTGGCGGACGACGCTAGATCACTGTGCGCGTTTGATGATTCGGATCAGACTCGTCAAGATGACATTCAGGACCAAAGCCTGTTTGCAAAACTTCTTTTGACAGTCCTGTCGTTTTTTGTTGCTTGCGGTTTTGCCGTTCATCGTCTATGGCATCGAGTGAAACAAGCCAAGAATCCAAAGACTCACGACTCGGTGTTTTGAGCGGCAAACCGAGGAACTTACGCAGCTCTTTTTTGTCGCGGAGCATGACGCTAACGCCTGAGCTGTAAGCAATAAATACCCGACCGTCAAAATCAACGTAGGTTTCGACAGACTGAAACCTGCTGATCGCTAACCTATCCCGCTTCATACCATCTCCAATCGACTTTGGCAGTGCGTTGTTTGCCTTGAGCGTTAGGCAGCCAGGTCACTGTATCTTCAATCACGAGCATCTCAGGTGGCTGCACCGTATGAAACCGATGCTCGCAGGCTGGACATTTGCGTGATCGCCAGAAGCCTTTGTCGTCAGTGCGCACGGTAGAAACAACGTCACTTAGATGTGAGCCACAGTTAGGGCATGGCGGACCCATCTTGTTAGACGCCATGGTTCAACCCCAGCCCCAGATCAAGCTGGAGCTGTTGCTCTGTCTCAAATGCTTTTTTGGCGGTCCCTTTTTCAAGATCAACCTCATCTCGTTTTCTGATGCTCTGATCATTTTGCGTGCTGCTTCTCGACCTATGTTGAATGTTTGAGCCACGTGGACGACTGTTGTTTCTCCGCCTGTATCTAAACCGTATCGCATGGATAAAGCCTTTCGGTGATCTGGCGTCATGTATTCAAGCGCCTGACTGACGGCTTCGACTTTTGTGTCCTGCTCTAGTTCATCGTCTACAGATGGACCATCGCAGGCAATCATCTCAATCCAGGAACTAGCGTCATCGTGCCCGTTCAGTTTGATCTTGGCATCAAGGCTGGCTGCATCAATCGAGGCGGCTAAGTAATCCTTCATCGCCCGTTCGGTTACACCAGCAACCTCAGCACACTCCGCGATGCTTGGTGCTTTGCCGTGCTGCGCTTGGTATTCAAGCGTGAATGTCCGCACTTTGCGAAGGGCGTCACCAGCACCAGTCGGCAGTTTGATAATGCGATCCTGCACCTGGATTGACCGCATGATGCCTTGGCGAATCCACCAGTAGGCATAGGTCGAGAACTTGTACCCGCGAGCAGGATCAAACAGCTCAACAGCGCGGATCAGTCCGATGTTGCCTTCCTGCACGAGATCGTGCATCGTCAGGCGATTAGTCAGGTGCTTGTATTTCTTGGCAACGCCTACCACTAGGCGTAGGTTGCCTTTGATCATCCGCTCTTTAGCTCGCCTGCCAATACGAAGGATGCGCTGCTCTTCTTTGCTGGGTTGGTCAGTTTGAACGGCGATCATCTTCTGGATCGCATGTCCGAGTTCGATTTCCTCTGCTGCGGTAAGCAAAGGGATTTTGCCGATCTGATTGAGGTAGTCGCGCAGTGTGTCTG
>Ga0070749_10002265_pt1 | contig 12955 bp, 16 predicted proteins | sample VirMetDEL_Nov_18_FD_75180 | JGI IMG/M metagenome (GOLD analysis project Ga0070749, IMG submission 75180) | Aqueous microbial communities from the Delaware River and Bay under freshwater to marine salinity gradient to study organic matter... | ecosystem: Environmental > Aquatic > Marine >...
AATTTACATTTGTAACGGTCAATCATGATGTTTTCAGGTTTAATGTCCAAGTGACAAATTGTCTTTTCGTGAAGATATTTAAGACCCAACAATATATGCTTGATGAATTTCAAAATCTTCTTGTATGAAGACCAGAACGAGAAATGACTGTATCGTGACATAGTAATCAAAGTATCAAGCATGTCTCTGGAACCAGCGTAGTCCATATAGAAACATTTGACGTTTCCTTGAAATATATCTTGGCTGTTTTTGACTAGTTTCTGAAAATATTTATACATCTCATCTGTAGGTTTGAGTAAAAACACTAACTCATCTGGGATAGCGTAGTATTTTTCACAGTCATCTATTCTTCTGATAACATTAACATACTTTAACTCGTTATGTAACGGGGTCGTTTTTGTTATTTTTATGAGTTTTCCCTTTTTCTCCCGAAGGAATTTCGAATAGTAACCCCTCCCCAGTACCAAAGAAACACCACCGGTTTTAAAAAGATGATAATCCATCGTTACTCGGTTTTATTCAGAACTCGATGTAATTTTTTCATTTTTAAAATTGATTTATTTTTAAGAAATAAATCAATAAAAATCATGGCATCCAAAGGAAGAACTGAACGCAAAGTGACCGATTACGGGGGTTTGTCCGATATCAATCATGTCTACAAGAGACCTGATACATATATCGGTTCAACCAAATCACTTGAGCGTAATGTTTTTGCTATGGACACTAACATTATGAAATTGAAAGAAGTTTCCACAACACTTCCTCAAGGTGTTGAAAGACTTCTTCTCGAAATCCTTTCCAATGCTGGCGATAACGTTGATGCATCCCGTCGTGCTGGTGTAGATCCTGGAACCATTGACATCACTGCTGACCATCGAACCATTACTATTAAGAATGGTGGTCTACATATTCCTGTTAAGAAAGTCGCGCTTGTTGAGGAAAACGGTAACACCAAGGTTGAAGAATACACTGAAGATGCTGAAAAGTGGGAATGGTTGCCAATATTCATTTTTGGCTATTTTCGAACATCAAACAACTATGATGACGAAGATAAAGTCAAGCGCATGGGTGCGGGTAAAAATGGTTTTGGAGCGAAACTCACTTGTATTTTCTCGAAAAAGTTTTCTTTAATTGTCGAGGACCCTGATACAAAGACTAAACTTACCTCTACTTGGTATGATAACATGTTCTTGGATAACAGAGATCGGAAACCTGATGTTGATATCGTCAAAGACCCGTCTATCAAGAAGGGTAGTGTTACGGTGAGCTGGGATTTGGATTTCAAACGCTTTGGTATGGGATGTTATCAACCAGAGCATCTCGAAATCTTTTGTCGATTTGCAGTGGATTTCTCGTTCACTTGTAAAATCAAGACATCGTTCAACGGATTAGAGTTAGATTACAGAGAAATCAGTAAATACGCTACATTGATTTGGTCTGAAGAACAACTCAAAAATCATTTTATTGAATACAAATGGGAAGATGATGCAGATGAAAAAATAGTAAATGCTCAGCAAAAGACTCAAGAGAAAGCCATCGCAACAGCAAAGAGACCAGAGAACATTCCAGAGATTGAGATTATGGTTATCGATTCTCCAGACAAACCTGTCAATATCTCTTATGTGAACGGTTTAGTTACAGCGGAAGGTGGCGTTCATGTTGATTCTGCCGAGGAACCTGTATTTAAGAAGATTATCGATATTATGAATAGTGGAGCAAAAAGAGGAAAGAAAAATTCCATCACCGTGAAAAATATTCGACCTCATATCTCTTTTATCATAAATGCTCGTCTTTGTAATCCAGATTATAATTCTCAATCTAAAACCAAACTCGTTTCGCCTTCTGTGTCTATTAAATACAAAGAAAAGAATCTCCGTAAATTGACGAGTTGGAATATCATCAAACGTTTGTATGCTGAGATTGATGCCATGGCTTTTCTCAAAGTATCAAAAACAGATGGCATCAAGCGTAAACATATTGATTGTGAAAATGGTGAAGATGCTAATCTTGCTGGGACTAAAGATTCAATGCGATGTACACTTCATCTTGTAGAGGGTCTTAGTGCTGCTAACTACCCTCAGAAACGCATTTGTTTACTTGAAGGTGGCAAAGACATCTTTGGTTATCTACCAATGAGAGGCAAGGTCTTGAATGTTACAAATGCTGGACCTATTCAATATGCGGAAAATACGGTTATTTGTAACATCAAGAAAATGTTGGGTTTGAAAGAAGATACAGATTACAATATCAAAGAAAATCTTGCAGAGTTACGATATGGTCATATCCTGATGTGTGTCGATGCTGATGATGATGGTATGCATATCCTTGCTTGTGTTCTCAACTTTTTTAGGGAGAAATTTCCAGGTATCCTTCAGCGTAATATGATTGGTTATTTGAGAACTCCTATGATTAAAGTTTTGAAGAAAGATAAGATTATGAAAAGATTTTTTACGGTTCGTGATTTTGAAACTTGGAGAGTTAAAAACGATATGAAGGGATTAACTGTGAGGTATTATAAAGGTCTTGGAACTTCTAATGACAAAGACATTGTCGATGACCTCACCACAGCACCAACAGTTATCTGTTTTTATGATTCAAAGTCAGTAGAACATTTGAATCTTGCTTTCCATCACGACCTCGCAGATTCACGTAAGAAATGGATTGAAGAATGGCGTGATGTGACCCAAGTTGATGATGTTGTTTCTATGGATGTTTCTAATTTTGGAAAGTTAAAGAAAGGTCAAGATATTAGTCAGTTCATCAATCGTGAACTGGTCGCTTATTCTGTTGCTTCTTTGTTTCGCGCTATACCGTCAAAATATGACTTGCTGAAAGAATCCCAACGTAAGGCACTGTGGTCTGCTTTAGAATACTTTAAATACGACCCAAGCAAAGGTAAAACCATTAAAACAGGTCGTTTTGCTAACAAGGCTGCGGATATGGCACAATATCACCACGGTGAAAAATCTTTGACTGATACCATTATCAAGATGGCACAAGATTTTGTTGGTTCTAACAATATGGGATATTTTAAGAAAGAAGGACAATTTGGAACACGTGCTGATGGTGGTAAAAATGCTGCTGATGCACGGTATTCTGAAGTACATCTATCTTGGTGGATTCCATATGTTTTCAAGAGAGAATATATCGACCTTGTTGAGAAGCGCGTTGTAGATGATGAAGAATGTGATCCACTTTGGCTTCCTGGAGTCATTCCCATTGGTCTTGTAAACGGGACTAATGGCATCGCTACAGCATTTTCTACAACAACACCCTGTTATAATCCTTTGGATGTCCTCAAATGGATGAAGGACCGCTGTAATGGTGTCGAAAATCCTAAAACCATTTCTCCTTGGTATAATACCTTCGAAGGCAAAATTAAGATAGAAAGACAAACAAAAAATGGATTTGTTATTGAAGGTGATGATGAAGAAGAACTTAGTAATGAAGATGTGCCAAAGAATCGTAAAATATCAGAATCCTCAGAAGAAGGGGGTGATGAAGAGTCCAAGGCTATTTATGAACATGCTAAATCGGCAAAAGTTCGTATGAAAACATACGGCAAATTTGATGTGACAGGATTACACAAGCAAGGAGGACCTATCATTGAAATAACAGAAGTCCCGGTCAGAACATGGTTACATGACTACCGTAAATGGATTCAAGGCTTAGTACATGTTAAGGGTTCGCGAAGACCCGTTTATGATTTTAAGGATAACTCAACGACTGATAGACCAAAGTTTGTGATTCACTGGAATTCAAATTATGCTCAACCCAATCATCGTTCTCTTCATCTTGTTAAGTCGTTTGGTTTATCAAACATCACTCTGATAGACCATAAGGGATTTCCAAAGAAGTTCGAAGATATTCAAACGGTTCTTGAGGAGTATTTTGTTAATATGTTAAAACATTATGAACTTGTTCGTAACAATCGCATTTCCAACGAAGAAGAAAAATTTAAAGACACCTCGTTCAAGATTAAATTCATCTCACTGGTATTGAGCAAAGAAATAGTGATTATGAAGGTCAAGGAAGAAGATATCAAAGCGAAAATGACAGAGCATAACATACCTTTTGATTATTATGACAAATCAAGGAGTCGTGATTTCTCTGTTGAATCATTGGAAAAACACAAGAAGAACTTGGAAGAATGTAAAGCGCGTTTAGAACTCTCTAAGAAAGTAGTAGCTCAAGAAATTTGGATTAATGATTTGGATATACTTGAAAAAGAACTCAAAAAGAGATTCAAAAATGGTAAATTTATCAATAAGTAAAATGGATTACACAAAGATGAAAATTAAAGAACTCAAAAAACTATGTAAAGAACGCAAAATACGTGGTTATAGTAAACTCAAAAAGAAGGATTTGATTGTTCTATTGAACACTGAGAAAAGTGAATATGAGGAAAAAGGCCCCGCGAAGATGCGTCCAATGTCGCCATTGTTAAGAAAAATAGAAAATTTAATTTAATTTTTATCTTTTTAAAAGATAAAAATGGATAAAATTACAGAGAAAAAAGATTGCAAGAAAGAGATAATTCGTAGAGAATCAAAGATAATAGGTTTTTCAAACAAAATATTTAAGGCGAGAGTTTCATCTACGTGACATTTTTCGTTGAAATGGAATCCCAGTGACATATCTAAAAACACGTTGTGTTCTGAGAATATCACTTTCAACACCTGTTTCTCTTTCTATTTCGATTATATTACCAATCTTTACCATGTAAAATGAACACAAAGGGTCGTCAACCACTATCTTCATCAGCTTTTTTTCCTTTATCTTATTTTCTTCGCAAAAAAGTTTAGCTTCTTCAGTAGAGTATATCTTTACCACCTTGGGGACATAATTGTTGTCAACTATATCAATGAATGTTTTATCTGTAAATATTTTTATGTTATAGACATTGTAAGAATCAGGACTGTTGTAGTCCTTGACATTGTTGAGTTCTTTTTTGGCACCTGGAGACAAATCTCTGTCTGCGATTATAATGCCGTTTTTACAATTTTTGATATTACAAAGGAATCTTAAAAACTCTTGAACCCTAGAAGTCATGTTATCACCCAAAGTAGGACAGAAAAAAACAAACAATCTTTTGTCCGGTGTAGTTGAATGGTCAAAAATACCGGACATTAACAAACGATAATCTTTAATATCACCCATTACTTCTACAAGTTCTCTATTGCTTGTAAAAGTCTCCTTGAGTTTTTCGAAAAACTCATCCTGATCCAAATCCTCGTAGGATGGATTAGTGTTGATATATCCATTAGCTTTTAGAAAACTCTCAAGAGTTTTCATATGGTCGTAGAAAATATCGTATGAATCCTCCATTTTTTAGAACTAAAAATTGTTAATAATTCATTTTTATAAGTTTTAAAATGGCTTTCACAGATAATTGCGGTATAGATAGTTCTTCCCCGTTTTGTGTTTGTACTGACTATTATGGTAATATTTTGCCAGAATACAAAACATTTAGCGAGGCCACGCAAACATATAGCTGTTGTAGTGTTCTCAATGAATTTTCTACCTTTTCAGGTTCTTTAGAACCTACAGGGACCGATTTGGTCTCATTCGCCAAACAAAGTAACGCGTCTTGTTCACAAACTAATTTTTACAACGGTATAGCAACCAATGAAGATTTAAGACAAAAAACTCCGTTAATCTACTACCAAGCGTTACTCAATGCTAGTCTGTTTTCTAATTTCAACAGCACATCAACTTTCGATGATGCATATAACACGATATCTTGTACAACAGGGACACCATATTTCGTATCTTATCCAAATTATATCAACAATCAAACTAATTACAAGGTATTATGTACCAATAAATCTTTGAGCGACCTCAAGGATATAAAGTTTTTAGGTAGTAATACATTGGTTCCGTATTCTTTATATTACATTCGTAATAGTGATGGCACTAACTGTTTAACGGGACCTTGTAAACCAAAATTTCCAATTCTGACTTATGATGAATACAATATAGGCGAAAAGTTTTATTCGTCAAAAGGAAACATAGACAGTGAATCGATTTTGTTGAAATGGTGGTTCTGGTTTATTATTATGATTTTGTTAATCGTATCAATGTCAGCAATTTATTTGTTTTACTATGGCAAGATGAATACAATATTTAACGACTCTGCTGACTATCTTAACAATGTAAAGAAAGGTCTTGGAGATACTGCCAAAAAACATTCTAAAAAGGTTTATAATTCACATTTCCATATTAATACTTAAAACGAAATTTTAAAAAAATCTAATATACCAAATGAGTGTTGATATATTAACCGAGAAAAATTACAAATCGTCTACCGTGACTATGGTAGCTACTCTTGACAAGTCTCTCCGAACAAGAACCGTAGCAGAATACTTGCCAGTAGTTCATCTGTTCAACCCAAAAGGTGAGAGAATCAAACTTGGTTCCGGGACACGAGATGGTATAAATTTCTTTGGAATAAATAATATTATCATAACTTCTTGTTTTAAAGATATTAGAAGAGGTGTGAGATTAGGCGCAATGAACAATATGATATGTTCTGACCTTCAGATTTTGGACAAGAATGTTCATATTAAGCTTTCCGAAACAATAATCACAAGTGTTGGAACCTGTGATTACGAGACTGGTAAGACGGCCTTTATGTGTATGATTAACCATCTCAATAATCTCAAAAGTAACATAGAATATTTTCAAGCTTTAGATAAAGAAGAACAAGATAGTATCTACTCGTGGATTGAAAAAAATTGTATATCACACGGTAAACTCAAGAGATTATCAGAATTACCCAGCGCATGTCATATAGATAGAAGAGCACTCGGTACATTACTGATTTACATTGACGATTTTAATGATTTACAGGCAAGTGAATATATGACCAAGATTAAAAATATCAAAAAAATGGAAAATATTTTTGAAGGCGTTCTGGGACCAGTGTACCCTAAACTATACAATTCTGTATATCACATTAAAATATGCGACAAAGACGAGCGTCTGTATTTACATAGAATGGCAGCATATTTGCTTGACAAACATTCTATTTCGGTTGAATTTCATAATTGGAAATCTGAAGGTGCCATTATCTGTTTTCCCGTCGATAACAATAACGAACTCAATACACATGACAAGGAATATAAACATCGTTTTACTGTTTACGAAAAGTCATCAATGAGACAGTGTTCTCCAGGTAAAAAAGAAGAATCTTACAAGTATTACAGGGGAGTCATGAAACTTATCAAAGAATTTGTGGACAATGGCCAAAATTATGATGGTTTTAAGAAGTATATATCAGAAGAATCTCGTAGTATATAATTTTTATCTTTTTAAAAGATAAAAATGTCAAAATTGGATGATATCAAAATTAAAAAATATATACCAGAAAATATAATTTCCACGTTATCATATGTAGATTTTGAAAAATTCCCATATAACCTACCATTGGTATCTACAAAGGAAATGTTAAGAATTTTAGCAGTTTTTGTGAGAACAGGTAAATCTTTCAGTCAAATTAAAACTGACCTGATAGACATTGCTGATGGTAAAACGAACGAACTGTCGGAATTTGTGAATACCTACCCACGAAATAATAACAATATTGCTATAGAACGTATTTTTATGTTTTTCTTAGGTTTCCTTTTAGCATTTGGGTTATTGAAAGGCTCATTGGTTATCTAAAAAGGTCTTAATGTCCACATACAAATTTTTTAAAGAACCTTCATAGGATTTGATACGACCATAATTCACAAAGTAGTTTTTGATGTCCAGTTGTAACTGTTGGTGGTCTTTTTTATCTGTATTTTCACTTAACAAGTCCAAAAATGTTGGTTTGAAAATTACATATTTACAAATTTTTCTGATAACATATTTTTCAAATTCTTCCATTAAACCCAAAGTTTCGTCGTCAACCAGTTCAGGAGGGAAAATAGATGTCCATGAATAAAATTTGTAGAGAGTGCTATAATGTTTATACATTATGTAAATACAAGTATGAATGTAGATTTCTACCTCCTTTCTTGTGTTTAATCTCCCCTGTAACTCGTTTACCTCATCTTTAAGTTTGACGTCTTCTCTACTAAAAGCATAATCAAGATATTCATCGAATAATCTCAAAGCTTGAAATATCAAATCCGTGCTATACCATTTATATTTCTTTCGTTTATTATAAATATTGAACAGAATATTTACTGCCCATCTCCGTTCTATACAATCAATGATGGTAATATTGGTATTAAGATTTTTTACAGGAGGATATTTTTTACGCATATCATCATAGTAAGATTTGAATGAAGCAAAGAATGGATGTTCGATACATTGAGATACGGTGTAACGTTTTTCTGGTTCCAATTCCAACATATGCGACAATAGATCAGCAAATTCGTTTATCGTTCCACCCTTTTTATTGAAATCCCGGACATTTATTTCTGATTTTAACATTTCCAAAAATGAAGTTTTCTTGGATTTTGGGATGTCTGCTTTGAACTTACATTTACCCTTTTTGATGTATTCTTCCAGTTCTTCTAACGAAAAGTTTTCTGGGTGTTTCTTAATAATATCGTCAAAAATCATTTTATCGTCATCTCTTTTACTTGATATAAACGGTGATTTCGTAATTGTCTCAAAGAACACACAACCAAGTGACCACACGTCAGAAGGGAATGAATAATCAGAATATTCGCAACAAATCTCTGGTGCTCTATACCATGATGTTACTGCACCTGGTGTGCTTGGTCTATACTTATTGGGGACACAGGATAATCCAAAATCGCAAAATTTGGCATAAGGTATGTTTTCTTCCATTGACACCAAAACATTTGGTGGTTTGATGTCTCTGTGTAAAATTCCCTTGGCGTGAAAAAACTCCATACCCAACAACAATTGACACATTATTGTCTTCAACTGGTAGAAATTTTTACATTTTTCCATAAATTTATCCAAGTCATAATCAGAGTATTCCATAATAAAATGATGGCTATCTTCTTTCATTTTATGTCGTTTAGGTTTAGGTGTCCAGGGTTTTTCTTTTTCAAATGGATCTCCTACGGATATAGATTTTAGACGAATTACACAAGGATGATTTAATGAAGCCAAAAAGTTCATTTCTCTCAAACAGGATACACCTTTCGTCCCAGTGTCTCCATAATTGCGTTTTACTGCTACTCTTTGAACTTTAGTCTCATCGTCCTTTTGAACTGTGAGTTTCGCCTCGTAGACGACACCATAAGCGCCTTCCCCGCATTTACCTTTTTTGTCTAAACGTATTGACATTTTATTTAACAATTCTTAATAGAAATTTCAATTTTTAAAATATTTCATTTTGTTATGATTTAAAAATGAAGGTTGGATGGGCTATTCTGGAAACTGTACCGGATCCTATGTATATGGCAAAATCAAAATTAAGAAGTTCTCCCAAAGATAAAAAGTCAGGTTTGCCTAAAAAATATGTTCCTAAATCACTATCTCAAAGCGATCGCAAGAAACAACTTAAGAGCTTGCGTTCAAAAACTAATGCTCCAAGACCGCAGGTTGGTTCATTTAAGAGCAAACGCTCGCCTTGGGTCGTAAAATTTGAAAAGAAATACAAACACAAGATTACAGATGATGCGTTTATCAGTAAAAACATCATTTCAAGGGAGGGAATTAAACAAATCTTAGCTAAAGGCAGAGGGGCTTACAAATCAGGTGGTTCAAGGCCCAACCAGAATCCCACAAGTTGGGCGAGAGCGCGCTTGGCGTCTGTCATATTGGGTGGGAAAGCGAGAACCGTAGACCAAAAAATATGGAATAAATACAAGGTTCAAAGTAAAAAATAAGCATCTATAATCTTAATTTTCTTAAAATCCTTTCTCTTTATGTACGCCCCCTTTCTTTCAGTGAAAGGGCAATGGTATTCCGTATCCCATTTATAACCCTTCAAGTATGTATGTGTATTTTCACTGTAAGCCATTATCCCTCTCCTTTGTTTTATAAATCCATCTACATAGTGCGCAGAGGTCCACATTTTATTTTAAATTAGATTTAAAATAATCACTTTTAAAATGGGGAAAAATATAGTTTTGGACATCGATGCCACTTTAGTTCACACCCACGGAGATGACGATGAGTATGTTAATTTGAAATTGTTTACGGATCCCAAGATGGCAAAGCATAGAGGGAGGCTTTACACTATGAATCTCACAGATGTCACATCGCCCCCTGGAACAGGTGAAGAACTTAAACTATATGGTATTTATAGACCATGGTTGAAGGAGTTTTTAGATTTTTGTTTCAAATATTTTGACAATGTCGTTATTTGGTCCGCTGGAAAGAAAAAGTATGTGGAGAAGATGTGTGAATTGATGTTTACAAATAGAAACAAACAACCGTTGCTTATCTATAATTACAATGATTGTCAGATAACAAATGATTATATTAGAAAACCGCTTTCCAAGCTTTATAACGACCCAAGAACGAAAGGTATGTTGAACGAAAAAAACACATATGTGGTTGATGATAGAGATGACACTTTTGCTCTGAATAAGGATAATGGTATACTTATTCCAGAATACGAGGCCGATCTGAATGTAAAAGGAATATACAAGAATGACGAAAATCTGCTGAAATTCATGGCGTGGTTGATGACCCCGGAAAACAGAGAAGCATCTGATATTCGTAAACTTAACAAGAGAAAAATATTCAAAACAAGTAAAGATGTTTATATGAAATTATTAGATTAATAAAATGGTAGAATACGCGTTGATAGGTTTATCCGCAGGTTTAATAGTATCTGGTATAGGTGTTGGTGTATATATAGCAGATAAAGAGGGTCAACTTAATTTTTTGAAAACCGCACATTATGTTTCGTTAATTATTTTACTTTTTTCTTATATTCTTTCTTGGATAGCAATGTCCTGGATGGCAAATCCTGAAAAGTTCTACATTAGACCTAAACAATGGATTGCGTTTGCTTTTACGATATTGATGGCAATCTTCTGGTGGGGAAGATACGTATTCACGATAGCAGATACTGCTGAAACAGCACCCAAATAATAAAATATGTTTTAATAAACATATTTTAAAATGGAAACTCTCTTAATCGGCAACTTTTCAACATTAGTAAGACGATTGTTGTCGGAGGAAAATAAAGACAAGTTACTTGGTGAAATTTCAGAAGACCTCGAGCAGTATATCGCTGGTATCAAGAACATGGTAGACTCTGGGGTCATAACATATGACCAACTACGTGATGAGATTTCTAATAATTTAAATATTCAAGAAGAACAAATACCCGGAAGCGTGGCGCAGATGCTTCTGGGTTGCATAGACGAAGAATCTTGTCCGATGAGACAGGAAGAAATTTTGGATATACCATTTTTATATGACAAAGAACAAGGTAAGGTAATACCAATGACGAGGTTAAACGGTGCTCTCACCAGCGAATCTTATGCTGTAATATATATAACAGGTAATCCATCGGACATCAGTATCGATTCTCTCAGAGAGTTGGAAGATAATGGATTTAGAAAAATTAAGATAATGTATAAACGTTCAACCAAATCTAAATACAAAACATTTAACATTGATAACTTAAATTCCTATATGAATCCTGAAAATATGTTCAACTATAAAACTGGTGCATTGGTTATGGTTCTTTTATCCATTATTCTATTTTTGATATATAAACGAATGTAATTTTCTTAATCGCTATCCTCGTCATATTCACTGTCCTCATATTCACTGTCCTCATCGCATTTTTCATCAATGTTCTTGTTCATGAAATCAATGTATTGGGAATAAACAACTATATCTTCCAGTAATTTCATCTTTCTGACGTCATCGGTGACACCAAAAATTTTATATATCTCGTTTTCATATTCTAACACTTTGGCTCCAAAATCTTCTTCAGAATAAGGTCTTATGTTCTTCATTATACTGAAACAGACCGTTAACAATTTCGTGTTTACGATTGTAAAATTGGGATAAGCCGAAAATTTCTCAACAACGGCATTTATTTCGCTGTCTGAAATGGATATCACAGAAGTCAAACCTTGAATTTCCTTTATTTCTTCCACCATTCTTAACCTGGTAGAGTCAATCAAAGACATCTGTTGTCTCATTGAACGCTTATCAAATTTCACTTTTCCACTATCATTTTTATTTTTTGCAAAAGCTGTGAAAGAAGCCATTTTTATATTACAAACTTTTGATTTATATGATAAGAATCTTTTTGCCTTATAAAATGAAAATTATATTTTATTTAAGAAAATAAAATATGGATCAGCAAACCTTCTTTTACAGCATTTTGCACGACAATTGCTCCTGTCGTCAAAAAAATGGAGAACTTCGTAATATCGGTAATCTTTACCGTGTATTCATTAAGGGCATCGCCAACGGTGAAAAGCCAGTCGATATCCTGTCATCAATAGACGATGGAGACGGTGAGATTGGTCTTAACAGGATTTGCTGTAGATCTCGTTTTCTATCTATACCGATAGTCCCAATGATAGACAGGTCTCAAGAACGCGTTTACGATGATAGAAAAGGTGATGTCGTGATAAAGAATACCCCAAAACTTGAACCTGGATATCAACCCTATGATTTTCCTGTTACCGACGGTACAAAAGCTTTGAAGGTAATACCTCCCACAGTTAGTGTTGAGGGTTCTTTACCAGGTGGCTTCTAACGTCCACATTCTATAAAAGAAGTAAGAACGCTAAACTGTAAATTATCCCATTTTTTCCTAGGAGTCCAATTTAACTTGTGAACTTTCAGAACTTTATCTTTATATTGTAAAGATAACTCATCACTTTCATGTGGAAATTTGTTTTCCCAATTAACAATATTGACATATGCAATATCACCTTTTATCGTCAAGTTTGACACAAAACCCCAATTCTGAGATACAAAAAACTTGAACAAAACACGGGTTCTGATACCATTTACTCCTTTGACGGAGAGTGTCAATGATTGTGTCATTTATTAGATATAT
>Ga0070749_10002267_pt1 | contig 12949 bp, 11 predicted proteins | sample VirMetDEL_Nov_18_FD_75180 | JGI IMG/M metagenome (GOLD analysis project Ga0070749, IMG submission 75180) | Aqueous microbial communities from the Delaware River and Bay under freshwater to marine salinity gradient to study organic matter... | ecosystem: Environmental > Aquatic > Marine >...
ATATGTTTATATTTTAAAATGTGGCTTCCGCCTCTATTAAACCTACGGTATTTTGGCTGTTTGTTATATCAGCCTCAACCACTACTACTCTATTACTTTGCCCTATTGCTCCCATCATATTTTGCTGACCAACTGCATTAAATTGTGATTGTGCAAAAGATGGTAAGTTCATTAAACCACCATCAGCAAATTTTACTCCCCCTCCTGCTGAATTTATAGCTGATAATTGATTTCTAAACATAGCTGTACTACGTTTATTAATCACAGCTTCTCCTCCTTCTAACTCTACTACTCTACCTCCTACAGCAAACTTCTCACCGCCTTGTGCGTGTGATTTACCGTGTACCATTCCTCCATTTGCAAACTTTTCTAACACACCTCCATCTGCAAATTTTTGTGATGCAATTACAGCTACTTGTGCTGCTGTCATAGCTGCTACAAAAGGTGAAAAAGCAAACTGTATTGGAAAACCAACATTAGCTGCAGTTTTTGTCATAGCTAATGCTCCATTTATAATAGCTTGTGCTATATCTAATTTTTTCTTTCTTTCAAAAGCTTTTCTTTGAACTTGTTCTAATTGTGCTTCATATTGTTCTTCAGTTATAACACCTGCTTCTTTTCTTTCTTCTAATAATTTAGCTTCTCTTTTTGCACGGTTTTGTGCATTATTTCCAATAATAGAAAATATACTATCAGAAAAAGTTTGGAACATTTGTAATTGTTGTTCTGCTTTTTCTACTTGAGTTTTAAAATAATCTTCACTAAAAGCTACTTGTTGTTCTTCTAATTTTTTCTGATTATCTAAAAAAGCTTTATTGTATTCTTCAAATGTCATTGGTGTAGTTATTGTGTTTTCTCTAGCTGTTCCAAGTTCATTTAACTTATCTATTTCTTTTTGTATTGCATCTATTTTTCTGTTTCTTGCAGCTATTTCTGCTTCGGTAGTCCCTGGCATTTGTTTAGCCAATTCTAATTCTTGTTCTTTTATATAAATTAAATCATTTTTTAACCTTGCTTCTTTAGCAATTATTTTATTTCTTTCATCTTGTAATTTTTCTTCATAATCTAACTTTACTTGTAAAGCATAAATTTCATCTTCAATATCTTTAATTCTATTTTCTGCTGCTTTTCTTTCAAATTCATCAGTAATTTTTTTAGAATCTAAACTGTCTTGAATTGCCCAAGCTTCAAGCTCTCTTAGTTGTATGCCTTTTTCTAATTCTTTTTTGTTTTGTTCAAAAGATAATTTATTATGTGCAAATTCTTTAGTAGACAATTCTATAAAATCTTCCTTTTTTTTATTTAATTTATCTTGCGCTTCTGCTAAATCATCTGTACCTGCTACATTTTCATATAATTTCATAGCTAAATCACCTAAAACTACAACCAAAATACCTAACCCTGTTCTAGCTATTGCACCTCTTAATGTTCTTAAGCTTACTATAAATCTTTTGGTAGCCATATCTGCTGTTCCTGTAGCTAAAGCAAGACCTGCTTTTGCTATTTTCAAAGCTGTAGTAGCTGCTGCAGAAGTTTTCATAGCGATATAACCTGCAACAAATGCTTTTGTTAAAAAAGAAACAGTTTTTATTAATCCTGTAATAATTTTACTATTTTCAGATAAAAAGTTACCTAAAGTTGCTAATCTCTCTCCTGTTCTTTGTAGCCCATCAGCAAAATCTTTCATTATAGATATAGAAAGACCTTGTAATGCAGATTTAAATTTTAGAAAAGCACCCTGTAAAGTATCACCAACAATATCAGCCATTCTTTTTGCTTCTCCTGATGAGCCTTTTAGATTGTTTCTATATTCTGTTAAAATATCTGAGCTTGCTAACATAATTTCAAAAGCAGCAGCTTGTCTTAAATCTACCACTTCTAACACCTCTGCCATACTACCACCCTCCTCTCTAAATCGTTTCATAGCAGGAATAAGCTCATCTAAAGAGTGTATTGTTTTACCAAATGATTTTACTAAATCAGAGTTAGGGTCTTGCATTTTAAGCAATATATTTCTTAAAGATGTACCTGCAATAGAAGCTTCTATACCTGCATCAGATAATTTAGCCATTATAGTTGTTGTATCCTCTATAGAAAACCCTGCTGATTTTGCAATAGGAGCAACCTTAGTCATAGATGTTTGAAACTTTTCTATATCTAAAGCAGAAGTAGAAAACGCTACTGCCATAACATCTACAACTCTTTGTGTTTCTGAAGCATCTAAACCAAAACCTCTAATAGCAGAAGCAGCCACAGTTGCACTTCTAGCCAAGTCACTACCTGTTGCTGTTGCTAAAGATAATGTAGCTTCTTGCGCTTCTATTATTTCTTGTGCGCTAAAACCTAACTTAGAAAAGTTTAATTGTAATTGACCTACTTGTTCGGCAGTAAAGAATGTTGTTCTACCTAATTCTTCTGCAGAACTTGTTAACGCAGCAAATTCTTCTTCTGTAGCTCCTGAAATCGCATTTACTTTAGCCATTACAAATTCAAATTCAGTAAAGGTTGTAACAACTGAAGATACAGCTCTATTTACAGTTCTAAAAGCTGTAACAATAACACCAATAGCAGCAGCTCCTTTAACTATTTGTTTAGCCATACCATTAGAAGCTTTTGTGGCTTTTGTGGTATTTGTAGTAGATTCTCTTAAGTTTTTATTTAAGTTTCTTAGCTGTGTAGATTTATCTTTTATCGCTCTAGAATTTTTAATATATTGTTCTTCCTGTTTTTTTGACGTAAATCTACCTGTCTTAGAAAGTTTTTCTAATTCAACTTGTTCTTTACGCAAAGATTTTAATTCAGCTTTTAAATCTGCAACTCTTTTAATATTTTTAATTTCAACTTCTATAGCTAATTTTTTTGCCATTTTCTTTTTGTTATATTGTTAATTGTATTGCTTTAAAACTTCCATATTTATTTAGTACAGCTTCTATTTGGTCTGAAACACTATTTTCTATACCATCAAGAACTCCCTGAGCATTTGCAGTATCATATGCTGTTTCTATAAAAAAGTATCTTCTAGGAGCAACCCTTTCACCTCCTTTAGTTAAATAACCGTCTTCTAATTCAGATTTTACTTTATGTATAAAATAACTTCTTCTGCTAGGGCTTGAAAAACTTAATTCCCCTCTAGCTTCTTTTTGTTTTGTCCACTCATATAATGTTTCATAATTTACGTCTACTCTATTAGCACCATCATTTACAGTATCCATATAGGCATATTTATTCATAACGTCCATTCTTATACCACCACCTGCATAATGTACTCTAACATAGAAACCATTTTTTAGATTACCTGATGCAACGTGCTTTTGGTATTCTAGCTCATCTTGCAAGTATTCTATATAAAGACCTCCTGCCCTTCTTAATGCTTCTTCTACTATGGGTAATTTTTCAGGCATTATTCGTCGTCTTCTATTATGTTATTTACACTTCTTCTCAATACTTTATGTACGTTACCATATTCATCTTCCGCAACAATAGGTATTAGAAAATCTTCTCCACTTATAGTAACAGTCATATACACCTCTAAACCACTAATATTAGGTACTCCTCCATTACTTATTTGATTTTGTTGTTCTGCCATATTTATAAACTTCTAAAATGTGTCATAGTTGCATTATTCCAACGACCATCATTTTGATTCAAAGTTGGTGTGTCACTTGCAAATCCTCCATAACTTATCCATTTCACTAATTCTACTTTTGTTGTTTTATTGTTTAATGGAGCAAAATCTATAATTTTATTTATCCTCCAATAATCACCATCTATATATATTAATTTTCTTAAATCTAAATTTACTATATCTTTTATTTTTAAATTTATGTTTATTGTTCTAACTCTTGGATTTTGTTTTATCATTTCTACCATTTGCTTATAATAAGTTTGGTATAAACCATTACCAACACTATAATCACCATAAGTATTTGTTGCATCATCATAATCTCTAACCCATACATTACCATAAGTTAACACAGGAGAGCTACTATCATCTCTATTGTAAGATGTTGCTTGAGGAAAAGATGATGATATTCTTGTTGAGCCAATTATAATTCCTGATTGTTGTTCAGCAAAAATACCTCCTATTTCTCCGTCCCAAGTTTGAGCTACAGCATATTTTAAACAAGGTGAACCGTTTAAATTAGGACTATATCTTTTCCAAAATAATAACCTCGGTTGGAATTCAAAACCCTTATCAGGTCTTGTTAAGCTATTAGGAGATAAAAACACATTACCTTCTGCTTGTTGCCATAAACAAGCTATAAATGGTTGAGGATTAGGATTAGAAGAAATATCTGCATCACCTGCGTTAAATGTGCCTGCAAAAAAAGGATTTTCATATTCTGATTTTCCTTTTTCAAAACTTTCATCAAGTGTTTCAAAATAAGGATATTCATCTTCTATTTCTTTAAAATAATCTAAAGACCTTTGTTTTACTTTAGCATCTTTATCATCTGATTTATACTTAAAAATTAAATCTCTTTTTAAGCTTGATTTAATCCAAGTATCTACATAGTCTTTGCTCCTATCTACTTTGTATGTCCAATCTATTGCTTCTGCTAAAGGCTTATAAAAAGTATCAAAAGGTTCTATGTGTACAACTTTACTGCTTTCATCTGTAGTTAATTGTAAATTAAAAGCGTGTGCCACTCCTTTTATAAAATCTATTTGCTTGTATTCTTCATTAATAACCTCTTTTAAATCATATGTTTGACCATAAGCAGCATATTCAGGTTGTAATTTTATATCATATCTGCCATTAGCAACATTATCTGCAGGCGTAGCAACATCTATTTCTTGAGAACCATATATATCTAAATCAAAACTAGCATCATAACTACCTCCTGATGTTGGGAAAACTTTATATTTTAAATGTACTTGAGTTCTAACCGTATCACCTTTATTTAAAAAATATCTTGTTTCGTCATTTATTTCATTACCAAAATAATTTCTTCCTGTATGTGATGAAGAATTAGATTGAGACATAATAATTCCTGTTCCTATTGATGTTTGAGCTAATATTCTCCAATGTGATTGTCCTACTGTTTTAACAATAATTCTTAATACAGATTGAGTTATTGTAATTGTATCTACATTGTTAAAAACAGGATTTTTAAATATATATCCCATTCTTAATAAATTTATGTTATAAAAACCAAATTCAGGAACAGTATAAGCTCCTGTGCTAGCATTAAATCCTGACTCATTTAAAGTATATTCATAATTAGCAGAAGTGTTGTTAAGATTTAAAAAATAATTTTGTGTTTTGACAGTAGTTTGATTTGCTACAGTATAATTAAAAGTTTTTACAAAACCACTATTTTTAAAAGAAGACTCTAAAGAATTAGCATCATACCTATCACCTGCATTATTGTATTTAAAATTGGGTAATGCAAATAATAGTTTTTTAAACATAGTACCTTCCATAAAAGCAGAAGATATTTTATATCCTGCTTGTCTAAATATTTCAGTAAATATATCGTATACCCATATACAAGGTCTCCAATCAACTACAGGTTCAGGAGTGTTATATCTATTTAAATTAGTTACACTACCAACATATCCTGTTGAACTTACTGTTGTTCCTGATTGATTAGAATCATAAGCAGTATTTAATAGTTGTAATGTTTGTACATCACCTGTAGGATTAAAATCACCATAAGAAACAATAGGATAAACAACAGGACTAGTTCCTGTAGCATCATCTTCTGTAAAAGTAGCTACTATACTTGTTTTATTTATTTCTAATCCTGTACCTGTTTTACCATTTAGGTTATCCCAACCACTACCATTGTCACCTAAATCTTTTAAAAGTTTTTCATCTATTTTACTAGCCCAACCAATGTTATTACCATAAAAAACACAAGAATAGTAATCAGGCTTTTCTATACCTCCTACAGAGTTTAATTGTAATAAACCTTCTATAGCAAAAATATTATTAACTAATATTCTACAATTTTTTTTCTTTAAAATATTATTTACATCTGTGCTATTAGAAAGATATACGTTTTTATATAATTTATTATTATTTTTTGTAGCAGGTATTTTAAATGTTTTACTAAAAGTACCTTTTCTAGCATTTATATCTTTTATATCTGCAATAGTAAAAGTAAGTGCTAAAGGAAAATCAGAATGTGATGTAACATCAAGAGTACCTAATAAACTTTTATTAAGATTTAAAGTACCTCCCTCATAGACATAATCTAAAATTTCAATAGTAACTTGTGACATTAATTTCTTTGTGTTTGTACTTTATGAGCTAAAGTATATTCTATATTAAATTTAACTAACCCTGATTCCTGATTTAATGTTTCAACTTCTCCATTTGTTATTATAACAGGTATGTATTCTTTTGTAGAAGGTCTTTGAAATGGATTTACAGTATTACCCCTAGCTGTTGCTTCTGTATCCATCTCTATCCATACGTTAGGAGATGTCATTATTTCTTCTAGCCATTCTGCTGTTTGCTTGTTTAAAGGCTCTGTAAATACACTATTATTTCTTTGTGCTTTTACATTTAAAACTTCTCTACCTCCTTTGTATAAATTACCACCTCTCATTGTGTTAGAAACATAATTAGAATCTACTAAATCTACTGCATTTCCTCCAACACCTTTTTGTTTATCTTGATACCAAGTTCTGTCTGCAGATTTTGTTTCTATAGTATCTCTAGTTATAGATAAGCCTTCCATAACATCTCTTTTAGCTGTATAGCTATCTATACCACCTATTCTGTTTAGCCAATGAAACCTTACAAATCCAAAAGGAACATTAGCAGTTTCTCTGTCTATACCAAAATACCTATATTCTGTTGCTCTAATAGTAGAACTTGTTTGGCTAGTATATTCTAAATGTATTTTATAATATGATGTAGAGCTATCTATTTGATTTGTAATTGTACTTCCTGAGTTGTCTACAGCATTAGCATTTATGTAAGTAGGCGAAACATTTTGAGCGCATACTCTATGCTGATTTAATTTAAAAACTGTTGTTGCTGAAACAACTTCTGTATCTAAATTAGAATTAAAATCTGTTAAATACATTGTGTTTTGCAAAGAGCCATTACCTAAATATGTTTCCACCTTTAATCTTGCTTTTGTTATTTGGTCTCCTGAATTACCCATATTTCTTTGCCACCAATATAACCATTCTGCTTCCTCATCTTCTCTTACTTGCTTTAAAAAAGGAGCATTAGTTGTTTGAGTATAATTTGGACATAAACTCATAAAACCTCTAGGATTATTAACATTAGCTAAAGACTTTTGTATTATATATTTTAAATTATAATATATATTGTCTTTTTCAAATTGAGCTACAGAATTTATAATTGCTATTTTATTAAAAGATAAACTTACACCACTTCCTGTAGCTTCTTGTATTGTTCCATCTCCTAACAAAACTTCAGGAGTTGCAGTTACCCATATATGTCTATATGTACCGTTTGGTGTTACATTATAAGAGCTTATAGGAGCAGTTACATTATCTTGTTTTGTTTGACCTCCATTCATACCTCCCCACTCCGAGCTTTGCCAAGTACCTTTATTTATTGGAACTAAACTATACGAAAGTAAGTCTTGACATAATTGACTTATGTCAATAGTAAATCTTTGACTAGAAAGATTAGCCTGACCATTAACATAACTTATATTAGCAATATCTCTTGTTTTTCTTATTGTAGCTACTAAATCCCATTCTGCTGAAGACGAAGGATAAGGAAATTGTGTGCTTGCATAAACTTTAAAAATTACATTTATCACATCACCATTCCCAACAGTAGTAGAAGAAGGTAATCCTGTAAAGTTACTTGCAAGAGGTTCTTCGTTTTCATTCAAACCACTCCATATAAGTTGATATCTCATTTGAGTATATGCGCTTTTTACATAATTAGCTCTCCAATTATAACTCATAGTTGCTAAATTTGAACTAGAGTTGTCAAAAGGCTGTATTCCTGCTTCTATTGTTCCGTTAAATCCTGCCATAATTAATAAATATTATATTTTTTGTTTAAGTATGATTTTATTTGCCCTATTTTATATTCGTCTAATTGGTGGTTATAAATAATAAACTCTTGTATATTACCATCTAAATAATGCGTAGCATCTTCTGTTATTTTATAACCCACAGTATATGTGGAATCATTAAAAGTAGTATTATGGTCAAAACTTGATTCTTGAATATGAGAACTTAATGTATTATTAAATTCTAAGTGCATATGCTTGTTGTGAAAATGAACAACAGCTATGTGATAGTTAGAAGTATCAGAACCACTTAAAGTTAAATTTGCACCATTACCATTTGCATCAGAAAATAAAGCTCTTAATTCATTATTTGTACTACCAACTGTTATTTCTTTTTGACCATTTACAAAACTAAAATAATCAGCATTTTCAGTAGCATCTTGCTTTATTTGTGCTACAAAAAACATAGTAAAATCTCTTGTTATTGGACAATTAGCATCTGAAACAAAATAATTAGACGTTCCATTAAATTCAATTCTTGTTTTATCATTTGCACCATCATAAGTATATCTTAATGCTTGTTTTGATTTTTCAGACTGTGCTATATTATTGTTATTGCCTGAATAGTCTGCCCACGCTGAAACTCTTTTAGTTGGTATATCAAATGTTAATCCACTATCTGCTCTTAACCAAGTTACAAGATTTGCTATATCTGAAGGGTAAACAGATTGAGGTCTGAAACATTTACTGAACACTTTCCAAGTAAAGTTCATTCTAATTTGCAAAAGTTGGTCATTAGCAACTTCTTTAACTCTTTCTACAGTTACATCTTCTCCTTCTAAAAATCCTGTTACTATACCATCTTGATAATTCTTTAAAAACATATCTAACCACTCATTTGATAAATCTTGTAGGTTATCCCACCTTTGTTCTATGCTTACGTTAGCCTGAGCTGTTCTATTATATAAATCAGAAAAGTATATCTCAAAAGTATACAGCTCCCAACCATTATTTAAAGATACTTCAGGAAATACTGAATCAGGAGGCGTTATTAATATTGATGGATATTGTGTATTGTGATTATCGTTAAATTCCTCTGTATAGCCAAAAAACTTATCTCCATAAGTCCATTTGTCTTTCATTACTGTTACTATGTCTGTTAATCTTATTGCCATTAAGTTATTTTATTTGGATTGTGTATTTTTTCTTGTACTTTAGATTCATATTCGTTTGTAGCTGTAATCCAACTTAAATAGCTTAAAACTTTATACAAATTAGTGCTTTTAACGCTGTCTATGCCATTCATTCCATCTTGCTTAAACACACCCTTCTCAGCAAGCATATAAAGGCTGTTAAGCCAACCAAATGGTTTTACATAAACATCATATAAGCTTCTTGTTTTTACTATCATTTCACTAGCTCTTTTTTCTCCGAATACATATTTGAAAGTTTGGCTAATTTTATGTTTTGCTGAGTCAAAAAAAAAGCGAACTCCCATACGATGTCCATTGTCAATTTCTTAAACATTTCTGTTTTTTTAGGTATAACATCATCATCATATTCTTCTTCTAACTTTCTGCATAGTATAGCCATTTGCTCAGGCAATACGTCAAACTTACCGTGTTTCATTGATTCAATATACATCTCAAGCTGTGTTGCTTCAATATAATCACCATATGTATTTTGTCTTAAAAATTCTGATGGAAAATAATATGTTTCTCCCTCACACTCAAAAGAACGTATACCTTTTGGTTTGTATTCTTCTACAAGACCATCTAAAACACTAATAACTTGATTTACACTATCAATATCTACAAGCTTCATTGATTCTTTATCTAAGCCTGTCATATAACCAAATAAATCTCTATTCATTTTTATATTTTGAAAATCTTCTAATTGATTATCTACAAAATCTAAATACTCTAAAGTATGGTCTATTTCTTCTTGTTTCTCGTTTTTTGAATTTCTTCTTAGTTTAGCTTTGTCAAAATGTGATTTTATTATTGTTGTCATACCACACCAATATTCTAATGTCATATCCTTCCACTCAGTTGGAATTGTAACATCTCTTTGCTCATCACCTTGTTTAAGACTAATTACTATGCTCATTTCTTTTTATTTTTATAAGTTCTATTTTTTCTTTTTTAGATTGCTCGTACTCTATGTTTTCTACTATTGTTGCAGTTCTCTCTACAACCTCTATTGTTTTCTCAAACAATATTTCTGATAAATGTTCTATCTTATCATTATTATCTTTGTTTTTTATACCATTTAAAAAACCCATACACGAATATAGCATAAGATTTGGTGACATAAACACCCATTCTTTTGTTTGATGATTATTTTCTATTATCTCTTGAAACTCATTTGTATACTTAATTATGTTATTAAGTATATTATTATAATCTTCAAACTTGCCATACTCACAATCTTCTGTTGCTTCGTATGCTACACCTTTAATAAAGTTTACATAACGCCTAATTAGGATTTCGTGTTCTTCATTTATACTTTGCAACTTCATATTATCCTTATAATTTCGCAATTATAAGATTTTTTTAATTACTATACTAGAAGTTTTTGGAAATCCAAGAAATTTTAGGAAAAATATAATATTTTAGAGTTATTCCACATATGTTTATTGATTGCCATTACTAAACAATCTACCATATCGTCGTGTTTGGCTGATGGGAACTTAACTAATTGTTGTAAAAATTCTTCATTCCAATCTCCCTTCAATAAACTCACCCTTCCTGTCTCTAAAGAAGCACTAATATCTTGCACTCTAGCTACTTTATCTTTAGAAGGCGGCTTATCTTCTCTAACATTTAATCCTGTTTCTTTTTTTAGTGTTTGCACAATAGATTTTCCTGATGCTTTAGGCTCTACATATACTCTACTTCTATTTGTATAACCATTCTTAGCTACCCATTGAGGTATAAACCTAACTAAATCAGGAAACTCTTTATACACATTTACACAATCTATTATTTGCCATTTATTATCTTTAAATGTATATGCAAGCATAGCTGAGGGGTCATTCTTTTCATTTGCTGTATATGCTGGGTCTATAACAAAATCTACTGTTGTATGCTCTGTAGTGTGCTTAAATTGGTCAATCTTAAACCAATCTGCTCTTATCATACCTGAGTTTAGAGGTGTAGGTGTTTGCATAAGTTGTCCTGCATAACCATAACTACCTAATGCCTGTTTATAATCTGCTAAAATAGATTTGCTAAATCTGTCTGTCCAAAATAATCCATCTTCATCATAATTATCTTTTAGCATTTTTGGCTTTACATCATCTGATAATTCAGCAGGTATACAAATGTGTTTATACTTTAATCTACTTTCACCACCACTTAATAAAAACCCACTTAAATCGTTATCGTGTATTCTCTGCATAATAACAATTCTTATTCCTGTTAAAGGATTATTTAGACGAGAATAAAATGTTGTTCTATACCACTCGTTAGCATTTTCTCTTTCTACTTCTGATGCTGCGTGTTGGGGTGATACAGGGTCATCTACCAACAAAAAATCTCCCCCCTGCCCTGTTACCGTACCCCCAACAGATGTTGCTCTCCTTACACCTAAGAAGTTATTCTCATATCTTGCTTTTAAGTTTTGGTCTTTCTTAATATGAAACACCTCACCCCATCTGTCTTTAAACCATTCTGAATTTATTACATCTCTACTTCTTGTAGCGTGTTCTATAGATAGTTCTGCAGAATATGATGCTGTTATAAATCTAAACTTAGGATTCTTAATCCAAGCCCATACAGGAAACATAACAGTTACTAAAAGTGACTTAGTAGAACGGAAAGGTATATTAATTACAATGTCTTTTGTTTTTGGCTTGTTAGCTATAATTCTTTCAGCCTCTTTTTGTAAAATATCACACAGATATTTATGATGCCAATTTGTAGATAGCTCAATAGAAGGCTCTACAACGTGCCAAGCTTGTTTAAAAAATTCGTAGAAAGATAGTTCGCAAAGTTTTTTTTCTAGTGCAAACTTTAAGGCATTATCAGTTGTTGTCAATTTCGTCAATTTTTGCTCTTAAATCTTCAATGCTTACATCATCATTAAGTTCAATCTTGACTTTCTTAGTTGTGTTATCGTTTATCTCTGATGAAGAAAGTTTAGGAACTGTATAATTAAGCAATTTAGATATAGCGTTAATATATGCTTCAGGATTTTCAGCAAATAAAGAATCTAATGCCATTCTAATTTTTGTTGAATGTCCTTCTAATGCCCAAGTTAAGGCATTTCTGCTAATTTCTGTAGTTTTTCTAACTATTTTTGTTCCTTTTTTTCTACCTTCAGTACAAATCTCACCACCATTAGGAAAATACTTCTTTACTCTTTCCTTGTATGGATTGAGTTTATTAATATTTTTTTCTTGTAGCTTTTTTCTTTTTTCGTCTGACATTACAGTTTTTTAATAGAATCAGTTAATTTATTGATATACTCATCTAATTCTTCGTCTAACATAGATGCAATCATTTTGTCATCATTTTTATCTATGATAACTTCTTCTTCTCTACCTTCTCCTTCAAAAGTAAATAAAATTAACATTTCATCACCATCTTTTTCAACTTTTACTTCTAACGTACCTTCAGAATGTAGTTTTTCCATCATATCTGATGTAAAATTGAAATGATAGTCGTGTTCTTCATCTCCGTAATACTTCTTTTTTTCTGCCATATTATTATTTTTATCTATTTGCTCTAATTTTCTTATTGCCCACTCTATACCACTTGTTCCTCCCCAACAATCCCACATTAGACCTCCACAGCCTTCATCATAAGGCACGTCTTTGTGTTGTTGGTGTCTCTTAAAAGAAGCCATACGAGCAATAGTGCTTCTTGTAAGTTTTTCTCTATTGGCGAGCTGTCTAGCTCTTGTCCACCCCACGTTAGTCCCACAAGAACTACCGTTTTCTTCTTTGTACTTTATTGCTCTCTTAGCATTGTTAGTTGCTGATTGAG
>Ga0070749_10002269_pt1 | contig 12946 bp, 3 predicted proteins | sample VirMetDEL_Nov_18_FD_75180 | JGI IMG/M metagenome (GOLD analysis project Ga0070749, IMG submission 75180) | Aqueous microbial communities from the Delaware River and Bay under freshwater to marine salinity gradient to study organic matter... | ecosystem: Environmental > Aquatic > Marine > Coastal...
AAAGACATTCTAAGCTTTGGACCGTCCAAGTCTATCGACGGCGCTACTGCATTTTCTGTGGCCGATGCTCAAGTTCCTACCCAAGAGCTGTCAATCTTAAACTGGGATTTTGACACAGTAACAATCTCCGATTCTTCTGGGGAGTTTGTGATTGACGACACAACCTCCGGTTCAACTGACACCATTTATGGCTGGATTGACGACATTATTCGCAGAGAACATACTGGTGCAGGTAAATACTTCTTGACCGAATCTAGCGCGTTTCTAGAGCAAGAATTCATGTACGCAAACAAGAAGCAGTTGCCCGAGACCTCATTTAATTCAAGCAATGTTTTCTTGAAAGGAGACCAAGAGATTTTCTTCGGAGAAGACGACGACGTAAGCGACAACCTCTTTGTTTTGGAAAAGTCACCTGCCGGTATTGTGTCTGAGGACATGTTGAAAATCTTCTCAACGACTCAAGAGTTCTCAAACTTGTTCGGTCGTCACATAGACCGCTATCGAATCGAATACAAAGACTTGGCAAAAGCAAGACAGCTTTACTTCGAGAAAGCCGATACCTCAATTGACTTTGACAAATTTTTTACTTACTTTAAGTGGATTGACGCGTCAATCTCTACCATGATTAACCAATTGGTTCCTGCTTCTGTGAACTTTGCTGGTGGGATTACTGACGTTATTGAACCTCACATTCTTGAAAGAGACAAGTATCAACGCCAAGTTGGATTGTTACAAACGGTTACTTCGACCGAAGCGTCCATGCGTGGCGTTCAAGAGCTCGACTATAACTGGCGAGTCGGCCATGCACCCGTAAGTGGTTTGGAGTCCGAGAACTCTTTGTGGCAAAAGGAGAGAGTTGAACGAGACTCAGTCGAGAGAGAACAAATAAGACAAGTTCTCGTGAGACAAAACAACCTAGAGCAAATCGAGCCTGTGGCTTTATCTGGCTCAGCAGGTATTTACTCTGGTAGCGTCTATGCAACTCGGAGATTCTCGAAACCATACCGAGCAAGAGTCGAGTTCTCTGATACGATTCACGGCGGGATTAATTACGAGAAGACAAAAGACAGAGACCTTCTTAGGTCGGGTATTGGCCTTAACTCTGACGTCGGAGCCTCTGGTGCACCAAAGAATGTGGTCACTTTTGGTGCTGGACCTGATTATGGCTTAAATACAGACGATTGGCTTAAAAAGATTGACACTCTTGACCCACGAAAGAAAATTAAGTACGACGGATTTGGCGTCGTAGGAAAGTTTACCGACTTTGCAGGTATTGACTACCCGCCTTTGGATCCAAGTTTGGATTATTATTCTAGAAGAAAGATTTCTCACATTTTTCCGGGAAATGTTGTATCAAGTAGTGTCAATACTGGCTATGCCGCCTCCATAAACAACTCTGTCGTAGGTAATGGCTACAAAGAAGGCGTAAATGTAGTTAACTTACACTCCGATACAACCGACATAAGCAATGAAATTGCCATTCAAGGACCTTTCACGGAAAGGTGGATTGGAGGTCACCAAAGCCGCCATGTTGAACTGAACAGCGTTGGAAAGCCCGAGAGATACCCTTCTGGATTGCCCAACGGACTAGACAGTGCATACTCGAGACCTGAGTCATGGAGAATGTTGATTGGAAAGAATCCTTTAGTCACAACAGACCCAAGCAGTCCAGCAGTTGATGACGGAGCACTAGGTTTCACGCCTCCAGACTACGGCATTGGTCAAGACGGAAACTTCCCAGACGAAGATAGATTGTATGCTGTATTCTATCGGGAAGAACGAGCAAAGCGACCTGTTAACATAAAGAACATTCAAACAACAACCTCCTCGGTTTATCATGGAAACTATCAGCATGAATACGAAGTTATGTCGACATTCGGAGACCAAGGTTATTTCTTGAGAAGAGCAGATAATTTATTACCAGATACTATTGCTGAGACTTTACCGGAGACAACGAACTATCATACGCTTATAGCGCAAACAGCTTCTGTTGCTGGGAACTATTTTGGCGCAGACAACAATAGGCAATTTGAAACCGTCTTGGAAACTCCTTTAACAAATGCCGTAGCTAGATTTGTATTTGATCAAACTCAACAACCAGAAGACTCATTAGATACTTTGAGTCTAAGAGTAGAAAGGGCAAATTATGTTCCCAATAGTGGAAACAATGACACTAGAGCAATTATTTTCTATTTCGATGTATCGGCAACAAATGCAAACGTTACTCTTACATCAGATGCCATTCAAGTAGACATCGACGTTATAACTGGAGATTGGCCGAGCACGTTGACTGCATTTGAAGACGCTTGTGGCGTATCGGAAATTCAACCATATTTGTCACTGATAAATACTGCAACGGCTGAATACAGATTCGAAGAAGTTTTTCTTTTGGGAGATGATGGAAACGGTGGTAATGTATCGGCTGACGCAGGAATGTTCTCTGAAATCAATCCTGGATTCGCCAGTGGCGCCTCTGAATATTCTTATGTAACAAACGTGGTGGAGACTCAAGATCGCTCAACTGGATCTGCTCACGTTATTCGAACAAGATTCTCTGCTCCCGGCGGTCCTGAGGTTAACTCCTCAGCTTATCTTGACATAGCAACTCAGCAATACTCGGTTCACAATTCGATAAACTTCAGAAACCTATCCGTAAGAGGAAGTGGTTCCGGAGAACAGGGTACAATAAGACTCGACACGCATGCGGATAGGCGAGACGGACTAAGAACTCTGAGGGCAAGACACCAAGGTCAATTCGGTATTGATTCTGAGTATGGCGCGGTAAGTTCTGCTGATTATAATGCGACAGCCTCGTATCACAAACAGCACAGAAACGGAAGAAAAATTGCAATAGGGCAGACAGACCTAGGCGTTCCGATTGTTGAAAGAAGATACGACAATGATAACTTCAATAGCCCACTCCCAGCTTCAGACTTTGGATACTCTTGGATTAATTCTGCAATTAGCGGTTCCAATTGGGAAGAAAAACAGACAGTTCTGACTTATGCTCCAAAGAATGGAATAATGAGCTCTTCTGTTGGGATTATGGAAGCATTAGTATTTCCAACAATCTCAGACATTTCATGTTGCGCTGATCCATTTGGTGTAGATTTTAGCATAACTTATGTCATTCAGGAAGGAACTGCCACCATTACTTCTTCCAAGACTATCACAGTTGTTGAAAGTCCTTCCTCAAATCCTGAAGAAATTTATGAAGAAGAAATAAGCAAAGCAGTATTTAATGCAACCTACTCTGGCTGTTGTGATCCTGAAGAGGTAGAGTATAGAATAACGTCGGATGATGGAGATCCATTAAACCTCAAAGACACAGGGTATCAGTCAACACCACCTTCTATTCCGGGACCTATTTTTGCAGACGAAGGCAAAAGTATAGAAGTAACATTCTATGTAAAAGACTGTGAAAATAACATAGCAACCTTGGTTCTAACTTTGCAAAATGCAAACTTCTAATAGTAAACTATTTACTCTAAAAAAGGTGATCAATGTCTAACTTTAAAGATTTCGTTGGCATAAATATTTGTATTTATGACCCAATTCTAGAAGACTCTGGTGCAATTGGAGGAAACACTTTTGGGTACGATCCAAAATCTTCACTATTTTATACAGATTCTTATGGTGTAGGAAATGTGTCACCATTGACACAACATCAACCAGCCAAGACTCTCGTACTGCTAAATCTTCATAGAAATGGACCTTTCGGGTATCCAACTTGGAAACAAGTAAGAGCGTCTCAAAATCACTTAGTTAGAGCGCTTAACAAAAGAAATCTATTTACGTATGTCCAAGAGCCAGGCGTAATCATTGGAGACCGACAAGCAAAGTATGGAGACATAGTTCAATTAAAAGAACCTGTCGTAGCAGAGAACATGCCGGTGTCTCTCATTGGAGAGGTTGCTGTTTACAACGATTCTTTAGGAATCTTCGAGAATAAACCGGTCGAGATCAAAACCTCATTTAATAACGAGACGCACTTTTTCGCAAATGATAAAGCAAATCAATACTTTAACACAATCTTGGAAACAGACGAAAACTACGAAGCCTTGAAAGAAATGTATCTCGACGGAGGATTGGAAGACGAAGGCTCTTTGCTTGATGCATTTTCTCTATTGACCTATAGACAAACTGTTTGGCCGAAACAGCAATACGCGTATTTAGACACGACAAGGTCGAGAAAGTATTACGTAAATACTTTTTGGAGAAATGACAGAGAAGATAGGGAAGAAAATGACGTAGACAATGGATTTGGGCCAACCATTCCGTCCCAGTCTATGTGGCCATTGGACGCGGCAAAAGATTTTGCAACAAGAACAGCGCCGGTAAAAACTACAGTACAAGTAACTCAGAGTTTAATACCACCAGTACAATACAGTGCTTATGACGTCGGACACAGAGTCGGTGGGGTTTCCTCTTCTCTTGGTACGATTCAAAACAATTCTATAGGTGGCGAAGGTTTGTTGCAAAATAGTTATTCTCAAATTTTCAATGGCTTATATGGTTCATCCAGCGGAACCCCTTTCATACATGGTGACTTAAACATAAATTCTACGTTAGACGACGCAGACTTCATTCTATCTGCTTCTGTTTACTATTCTAGAAGACATACTATTAAATCTGTTTTATCTAATTTTAATCCTTCTTTTCCTAATTTTAATACAGGATCTTTAGGTATTAGATATAGAGGTCACCTTGAAGGTGCAGACTTGTCACTTTTAACTCTAGATGGCTCAGCTTCCTTAATGCTGACCTCCTCTTTGTTTGAAGGTATGGCAAATTGGGACGCCCCTGCTCAGGCCGGCAAGACTCCATTCTATGATTCTTATGAAGACTATGCTCAAGAAATAAGAAACAAGGGAAAAGGCTATTCTGTGGTTCCAGAGTTTAGAATAAGCTCTCATGTCGAGACATACGTCAAGAAGGGTGTAACTCAAGAGTTGGAAGAAATTTTTGAACTGTCTGGTGCTCTGTCTCAAAATACAACAACAAAAAATGAAGATACTTTCTACAAAGTTATTTCAAACTCAGACTTCATGAAGCACTTTGACTTAGTGAAAAAAGACCATGAAGGTTTTGCGGGAGAGAAAATACTTACCCTTAAATGCAAAGGTTTGAAAAAATTCTTGCCATATGAGGGTTTTTATCCAGCACAGAGAACAGTTCAACTTGGAAAGCAGTTTTACGAAAGTAACAAGAATTACATAACCTCTATTGAAGAAGAGCGAGAAGCTACGCCGGTTACCGGTGGCTTAACAGTAATGCCTATAATGGAGCCTCTATTTGCGCCTGGAGTGCTTTTCAACACTATCAAATCAGGCGTGGCAGTTGACTTCCCAATCTTTACTCCACAAGATTATCCGATAGTTGTGTCTTCTAGCAATAACAATAACGATGGATTTTGGGAACCCGCGGTTGGTGGCGAAGGAAAAATGGATCCAGAAGGCCCTTATCAAAATTATTATTGGTCTGGTGCGAATAGAAATCAAACGTTTGGAGATTTATTATCAGCTTATTCAACAAGAATTCCATTCGAAGCTCTTGTTGAGCCAGAATCTTACATTTCAAATTTAGAAATGATCTTACAAGAGCCGCACCCTTTTGGTCTACCATATACTGGCTCAAATCCACTTAAGCTTAGATCTAAATGGTCTGGTACTGGGGATCCACTATATAAAAAAATGGCCAACAACATTTTGGCAGAGATACCAGAGTTTTTTATCTCAGATGGAAGCATGAAAACTTTGACATCGCTAGAAGAGCAAGATCCAAACTTTGGAAATGCCGAGGCTGGCAACTATTACACTATGCGAATTAAAATGGCGAGAAGCAGAATTGAAGACAATGTTTCAATAGGTGGTTATTATGGAGAATTGGTAAACCCCCCTCAAGACGTCATGACTTATCAAGATAGAAACTCTGCCAGTACACTAACAGGGTCTGCCGATGCAATTAAGGCAAGATTTTCAACCAAAGAGTCTTTAACTATGTATTCTAGACCATCTGCTTTTGGGCCTCCGACATGGGGTGGGAACGGATTCGGAGAATATAGAGGCATAAAATTTAGAGAATGTGGCTCATGGTGGGGAACTAACTATCCATATACTGCACCTTATTATCACGGAGAGGCTTGGTGTGACCTTATTTTTTATGCAAATGAGACAAAGAAATATACTTTAGACGAAATCATGTCTGCTTCAGCAGAATTTCCTTACTATACTAGGTTTTGGTGGAACGGAACAATGGACGCAGTTAGAGATTTGACTGGATATTCTGGCTCTAGTTTTAATGGTGCTTATGAAAATTATTTGAATGGACCATGGCATAACATGATACGAGAAGGAGGGTCAACAATAGAGACTTATCAATCCGCCGTTGCCAGTGAGGCATCTTGGGGAGAAAACAATCCCGGCAGTGGGGGATCGACGTCTGGGACTCGTGGAAATCCAGCAAATTCAATTTTAAAGTGGCTTTTTACACCAGCGCCCAATTCTTCAAATCCTCAAACCAACTATCTTATCCAGCACCCATTCTGGCTAAATTATAACGCAATGCAGCTTGATTCAAGCATCAACCTGTTTGGAAAAGGAACTGTTCGAAAGATTTTTGATAAAGAAACGGGAGAGTCTTCCGAGGTGGCATCTGCAGATACAATCAGAGGTAAGACTCGTTGGATTATTCAGCCAAAATTTGAAACTCCAATTTTAAACTTTAAAAAATATCAGAACATGACAGAAAACGGAGGAACCATGCCCTTGTATGCAGCAGAGTCTGTTCCTCGAGGAATGTGGCACCAGTACGGCGAAATTCCAGAAGACCCGAAAGTCGGCGTCTTTTTGCAAGTCGAAGACATTCCAAGAACTTGGCTAAAGGGAGCATTGGGAATCACAGGAGTACAAACAAACATTAAGTCTATGGCAGATCTTCTTGGATTCTCGAAAGAACCTGTTCGCCTTGGAGAAGTCGCTTCCCAAAAGGAAATCTCCGAATGCGTTGTCGCTGTTCCTTTTGTTGAAAAAGACGGAACAAGAAAGTTCTTTTCGATCCCAAGAGCCGACATTGATTCATGTATCGAATCTTCAAAAAGAGAAATCGCTGGGCAATTCATTGCCGGTCAACCTCCAAAGGCTGGGGACACCGTCTACGAAATGGTTAAGAAAATGCAAAAGTATGTATTTCCTCCATCGATGGATTTCGTAAAGTATGAAGAGATTGACCCATTTGCCATGTACATTTTTGAATTCAAGCACAATCTTTCAAAGCAAGACCTCGCAGATATTTGGCAGAACCTTCCACCCGAAATTGGAACGAGAATGGAAGAAGTCGAGGCTTCAATCTCTCATGAACTACTAGCAGCAGAGCTTCTTGGCGGTGGTGCTGTTGTAAAGAATGGAGTCCTTGACGAGAATGCTGAGGGCGAAGGAATTCCTTCAGACATTCAATGGATGGTTTTCAAGGTTAAGAAGAGAGCAAAGACAAATTATTTCGATAAGGTCGTTGCCAAAAAAGGAACAACTCAAGAAACAGAAGGAATCAGGCTTGAAGGTGGGACAAGTGCAGTTGCCGGCAAGAGAGATAAAGACATTACTTACAATTGGCCGTACGATTTCTTTTCACTCGTAGAACTAGTTAAGATTGACGCCGAGGTATCTTTTGCAAACATTGAAAACGATGACAAAGGACAGAAGTCAATCAAGAAGGTTGAGTCCAAAAAGACTCGCGACCCTTCTCAGATTAACAAGGCGAGAGGAAAGGGACGAATTGAATGACATTTTTCAACAAGAAAGAGGACGTTCTCAAGATTGAACTAACTCCATATGGACGATCGCTTCTATCAAATGGAAAGCTAATGCCAAAGTATTACGCATTCTTTGACGATGATATTGTTTATGATATCGAATACATTGGAGATACGGAAGGTCAAGACCAAATCAAAGATAGAATCTTGAATGAAACTCCAAGGTTGCGCCCTCAGAGGGACTTGACCTCCATGGAAGATTCGATTTTCTCTTTTGAAAGAGAGCAAGATTCTTCTCGACCATATTCCAAAATGGCCATGCATAGATTGTCGGACCCTTTGGGAACGGCGGATGGAACAAGCGATCAAGCCCCAAGTTGGAATGTTGTCTTTCTTCTCGGAGAAATCGACAGCGTGCAAACAACCACTTCACAATACGATTTAAAGAGAATACCGCAAATAGAGACAACCATGGAATACACCATGGAGATTCGCAATACAAGAAATGACCCACCAGTTAGAGGAGCGGAGGTTTCTCAAAACATACCGACTTCTGATGTAATGCCGGATGGCACTTATGTTAATCTAATTGACGAACAAATTATATGCAAAATTTTAGAAGAAAAAGGATTTTTACAGAAAGACGGCTTGGAAATGGAGGTGTTTCTTTACGAAGGAAACGAAGATACTCCAAAAAAACTTAAGTTTATGCCAAAGCAAAAGACAATAAAAGACGGAATGTTAATTGAGGACGATATTCAATCTGTAAACATAAACCCTGATTACGTTGAATACTGGCTTAATATAGAGGTCGACAGTGAAATACCAGAGTCAGAAATATGCAAAGGAATATCGAAACTTAAATCACAAGATATTTTAATAGATCATGAAGTAGACTGCCCAGATTTAGAAGGTGTAGATTTCGATATTTATAGAACAAGAATAACAGACGTGGAGGATTGCTAATGTCATATGACTTTGTCGGCCTTGAAAATTTGCCCAATGTTTATTTCAAAAAAATTTCACTTAGTAATAATGATTTAGACACTTTCAAAGTAACGACTTCGTTGGTACTAATTGACGAAATATTTGAAGGATTCTTTGTATGGTCTGAAGATAATATTATTTTTGATTTTTTAAAAATATCACTAATTTTAACTTCTAACGATCAGCTAATAAATTCTCTTTCAAATGGCACAATCGATCCCATGCCGTCAATGTTGAAAAAAGATAGGGTGTTGATGTCTGGAACGAATATACAAGAGATACCTATTAAAAACTTCCTTTTATCTAAAGATTCAAACACTAAAAGGTTTTCAATAAACACTTCGTTTTTAGCGCCCGTAGGTGCCCAAAATTTGTCTTTGTTTGCTTTTGCTTACATTGACTCTAAGGAACTGTCTAACTCTTTAAAAATCAGTCTCACAGGCCCCCTATCTAGATATTATGGGTCAACCATATCAGAGAATGTAATTGTAAACGGAGAAATAGAAAGAAGATCTTTTATATATAAGAAGACTGGAGGAGAGATATGGTCAGGCCCAGTTCACCAAAATGTTGCTGGGGATTGGATGGCCGGCTCTTTTCACACAAGTGAACAGCATGCACGATTAGTGAGAGAAGAGGTTTTAAATACAAAAATAGTTGACAAAAGAAAAGAATCGATACCCTCAAGGTCCCCAATCGACTTCTCAGGCGGCCCTTTGTTTTCAGAATTATTGACCTCATTTAACAATGAGGCAGACTTGATAGGATTATTTTCTATAGATTTTAGAACTTTATTGTTAACAAAGACCGAATATGGTAAAAAAATGTTCAATGTTTCTAAGGGCTTTTTTGAAGAATTTGCAAAAAATATTAGAATAAACTCTATAGAAATAAGAAGGCAGCAAGTTAAGTTTGACGCGTCAACAAACAAGCTCGGAACAAGAAAGTATTCCCAAACACTTGTTGGACAATATAAAACAATCGAAGCGACAGTAGAGAATGTTCAAGGTCTCGTCAATACCGATAAGCTATCTCAGCTATATATTTCAACAGATCCGTTGATCAAAACATTTCAATTTATAGACACGGAAATGTCGGAGAAATCTAGAGGAGAGTTTAGATACGAAGTTGTCATGAGCTTTATTGATAGCACAAAAAGTTATCTTCAAGGTTTGATTTTTCAAATGCAGAAAAACACATCGCAATTAAAGGTTGAAATAGAAATGCTATTCAGACCCTCAAGGTACGATAGAGTAAATGATAGGCTAAGAGAGGGGGTGCAGGTCCCAGACATATTTAATCAATCGATTGAGAACTATTACAACAACTTAGCCATATTTGTAGAAATTGACGAAGATAAAAAGAGAGAGTTGATAGAGAATCAAAAAAAATCTTTTAACAGAGAAAACTATACAAACAGAGAGGCGGAAGATTTTCTATTAGAATATTCCTTACTTGTTACGAAAATGAAAAGAAAGTTTGATTTACAAGAAGTAACTTCAAATTTCTCTGGTGGAGTTAGACCTTCTAAGAGTGTTTCAAAAGGACTAACATTGGTTCGTCATGATTTTGAAAATATAGTAAACTTTAGCTCCGTAGGGTCTTCATACGACTATCTTGGAATAAAGTCAAACAAATCAATGCCTTCTTTTACAATAGAAGAATATATGAAAAGAGCAGAAATGGAATCAAATAGGTTTTTTGACAATACAAGATCGAAAAACTCAAATGATCTATATGACCTAGACACCGAATCAGCAGAGGCAATTAAGGATCTAAGTTTTTCAAAAGTTTTGTTTTTTTCTCCACTTTCTTTTAAATTTAAAGAACAAGTAAAAGATCTAACCTCTCTTCAAGATTTGGATTCAGATGGTGTTGCAACAAATTTTATAACACATATTTCGGAAAAGAGTTCGGACCCGCGTTTTAGTTCCTCAACTATTCGCAAAGAAAAAAAGGTTCAACCAAAAAAGCCTTCAAAAAAACCTAGAAGAAGTATTAGAAAAAAAAGATTTGGAAGAACTAAATTTAACTTTAAAAGAACTCCTTTTAAAATAAATAACCTAAAGACGGAGGACTATTTGGAAGTTTCCAAATATCTTGGCCCAAATTCAGAAATGGTAAATATAGAAACAAATCTCAAAGAAGTTAGTAACTCCCCAAACACAGAGCAGGTTGAAACAAAAGTCGCAATAACAAATGGCTTATCAGTTAAAAGAGAAAAGAAATCATTTGATTTGCAGACAAAAAATAATATTTTCGAAAAATTTAAATCTTCTCCAAAATTTAAAGTCGACAAGCTTAGGAGAATACCAACATCAATCAAGGCTCTTTTTAACTCAAGATCTTCTGCTGCAAAAAATAACATACTAGAGTCAGAATCAGATATTTTAAAGGACGCTGAGACGAAAGTATCAACAGAAATGATCTTCCATGCCTCTCAAAAAGTTGAGTATTTCTCTGGTTTTGAAAGTGACGTAAATGGCGTACCCAACGTACTAAGGCCAAAGTGGGAAGAAATTACGCCAACAGCACTAAAGAACAATAAGAGACTTTTGTGCAGAATGAAATATGCAGAAATACCAGAATTGGACATAAGGCCTGCACCAGAATTTAAATTGTTGGCCCAAAATTCAACATTTATAATCTCAGACGAAGAAATATCTTCAAAAATTACAATGACAGAAGAGGTGGTTGAGCAAGACTTAGAATCTCAAATAGAACTTCCCGAAGTCGATAAGATAGTTTTTGCCTCTTCAAACCCCATAGTGCAAAATCCAAATAGAAAAAACCAATTAGCAAAACTAGAGAGCAAAGAAGAAGAAGGAGGTAGAACAAGTGGCCAAATTAATCGTTACAGATAATATAAAAGATAGGGCACTAGCCTCAATGGGCGCAGGCCAAGTGTTGAAAGAGACAAGCTTTACAACACAAAGAATTCAAGCTCCGGAAGAGCAAAAAAAATACAATATTCAATTTATTTCTAGTGAAATAAAATTGGAGGAAGAACGGCAATATGAGGTTGCAACAATAAAAGTTACACCGGCAAAAACTGATTTTGACTTTTTGTCATCAGCTAGAATAGATTTTGGACAAGGAACGAGAACAAATCATTTCTTTAAGCTTCCGCAAATGATAGACTTGATAGACTCGGAACCATCAGATATCTCAACAAGTACCTCTCAAGCTTCCTATTCTTTTGAGTCAATTTTCAATTATATATCTGAAGACTATGACAAGTTACAGGTAGGTATATCAGAATACAACCTATATTCCCCGCTAGACAGAGTATCAAAACAAGATTTTTTAAACACCAATAACAAAAGCACCAACATAATAAACTTTGGTAGAGGATCTAAAATGAAAAACTTTGTTATGCCTACCATGAAGGTGCAACAAGGTAGTGCGGAGACTCCATATTATAATTATCTAAGAGTAAATCAAAGAATTGATAATGGAATTTCAAATTTTGCAACAAAGATTGGCATATTCGATGAATTACTACAGGACTATCTATTCGGAGATAAGAGTCTTGTGTCGTTTGATATTCAAGACGGACTCTCAGCAACTGAAAATAATTTTCTTAAAATCTACAACCTTGAACAATTCTTTAAGACAGATAGGGAAATGGATTTGGATAATTTCTTTACGCTCAATCAAACAATAAAGCCTTCTAGAATGTCTTTATCGATTAGAAAGCTTTTAATGAAGGGCTTCCTTAAGGACGCTTCGACAGTACGTACAGAATCCCGTCGAGGAACAGAGTTGAAGCCAGGCTTTAGAAGGTTTGAAGATATATATAAAAATCTAGAAGCTCATAAAGAAATTTTCTGCTATTCGTTGGATAAGCACGACGGAAGGTCTTCTCAAGGAGAGAAGATTCAAACATTTTACGCCCCCGCTTTGGTAGACTCTACTCCAATAATTGACACTCAGGTTAAGTATGGTAAAGCATATACATACAAATTAGTTGGTCACTATATGATAATCGGGAACTCATACGAATATGTACAGAAATCATTCTCATCAGATCCTGATAATCCATTTTTTATATTCGAAGTTATAAACAGGCCCAGCATCGTAATGATTCCAATGGATATTTTTACTAAAACAATAAACGTTGTACAAATGCCGCCGGTATATCCTCAAGTATCTTTCAAGACCAAGAACGACTCAGGAAAAAAGATTTCAATATATCTTTCCCCAACA
>Ga0070749_10002270_pt1 | contig 12935 bp, 8 predicted proteins | sample VirMetDEL_Nov_18_FD_75180 | JGI IMG/M metagenome (GOLD analysis project Ga0070749, IMG submission 75180) | Aqueous microbial communities from the Delaware River and Bay under freshwater to marine salinity gradient to study organic matter... | ecosystem: Environmental > Aquatic > Marine > Coastal...
TGGTTAAACCGTGACCCTATGTTTAGATGGTCTTTTTATACATTAGCTGAAGATTTAATGCCGTTTATGACAGAAGATGTTAAGAAAGAATTTATTGTGGGTGCAAAGACATGGATAGATGGTAGTGATTTATATAAAAACTTACTGAAGAAAGCAGATTTACCTGCAGGTGAAAATAGTATTGAAACACTAGAACAAGCAGAAACATTACTCAAATACAAAGCTATGGAAGAAGTTAAAAATCTTTTATACGCTAGTTCTGATAGACACGTGTTGTCTGATGTTATGTCATCCTATATACCGTTCCCTGAAATATGGCAAGAAGTCATAAAGACTTGGGGTAAGTTGTTAATAGAAAATCCACAAAAGTTTAATAGAACACGTATAGGTATTGATAGAGGTAAAGATGCAAAACCTTGGGATACAGATAACGCATTCTTTACATCAGACCCAGTTACTGGTGAGTTAATGTTTAATTATTTAGACGTAGCTAATGTTGCAACATTTGGAATACCTAAACTCATTGGTAGTGCATTTGGTTTTGCACCACTACAACAAGGTTTATTAGGAGAAGATTTAAGAGATGAAGGTGTACAAGTTAAACCTTATGGTTTCTTAGAAGGTCTTAACTTAATATCTGCAAATGGTTTTTCACCTGGTTTCGGACCTATTGTTACGTTGCCTTTTAAATTCTTAACAAAAATAGCAACAGTACCTGGATTCTTTAATGATTTTATACTAGGTAACTTTGAACAACCTGGTGGTGAAATTAACTTTATTAACGAGCTACCTTCATGGGCTAAGTCTTTGTTAAAAGCAGTACCATACACACAAGAAGCTACAGAAGAAATTAATGCTTCTTATTCTAAAACTGTAATGGATTTGTTTACTTTGTACTACTACGCAGGTAAGTGGACACCTGATGATGAAGAATCAATTAAGATAGCTATGCAAGAAGCAGAAAGTGCTGCAGCTATGCATTGGTTAATACGTGGTTCTGCACAAGGTTCATTGCCTACAGGTATACAACCAAGGTATGAAATTAAAGATAAAAATGGTGCTTGGTGGACTATGCAGGTATTAGGACAGAAATATCAACAGATGCTAGAAGCTAATCAATTTGATTATTTTGTAACTACACAACAGTTCGTGCAAAGATTTGGTATGAATCCTATACCACTTAGACAATCATCTACTGTTAAAAAAGGTAGATACCCAGTTAAAAAAGAATCATATGCTTTTTGGCAAAAAGAAGAGAACAAAGAACTTATGGAAAGAAAACCATATACTGCTATACATCTAAATCCTGACAGAATGGATGATGAGTTCTCATTACCTGCATTTATGGCAGGTGGAGAAACATTAAACCCAAGTGCTTATAGTCGTGCTACATTGCAATCATTGGTACAGTTTGAATTAGAAAATTACAAAGAAGAACTAAAACAAGATACTACAATGACACCACAAGCTAAACGTGAAGCATATTCTAGTTTTAGAACAAAGAAAGAAGAAGAGTACGGTGTTGTATCTTACGGAAGTTTAGGAGATGCTGTTGTACAAGCAGATAAATACCAAATTATTTTAGAATTAAGAGATTGGAAAAATGAACCTTTACTTAGAGAATCACCTGCATTTGAACCGTTACAGAAATTTTTTGTAGAATATGATAGAGCTATACAAGTAGTACTAAATGGTGGTACATTTAGAGGAACAGAAATTCCAAGTGGTGGTATTCCTGGTAAAACTGCTGCTACACTTAGTGGTACATCAGGAAACATTGATGTAATACGTGAATCACTTGATGCTTATGCTAGAGAGTTAGCATTGCAGTATGAAGATACAGAGTGGATTAGTATTTATCTAAGTAGTTTTTGGAAAGAGTTAGACAATAGAAGGTATTTGAAATAATGGATGATAAAACTTTACGTCAGATAGAAGGTTATCTTGAAGAGTTAGATGAGAGTAAAGGTTATCCTGCTGATTTTAATGCTTTTATATCTGAGATAAACAAATTAATAAACATACCTATACGTACAAATATAGATGGAAAAATATCTGCAGAAGCATACACATTATCTTATTTATTATCACGTCCTGGTAGAAACGAATTAGGTTATGATTTTGAATCTATTGACCCTTATGTAGATGGTTTAACACAACCTGAAAATTTAGAAACTTATATTAACTCTTTGACACAATTTATTGAAGATGCTTCTATAGAAACAGAATCTACTGCATCTACAGGAGATACATATAAAGTACAAGTAATAGGTAACTTTGATACTGTATCTAGTATACAAAATTCAATTACTGAATGGAATACTAAAGCTACAGAAGAACAAAGTTTTACAGTAGATAGTCCTAAAGTAACTGGCATTTATACACCACCAACGAGGACAACAGACCCTGAAACAGGACAAACTAGATTTAGTTCTTATGAGTATTACTCAGGACCTAACATGGCTATTAATGAAAGCAATCAATACATTGACCCTGAAACAGGTGGTTTAAAAAAAGATAGTGAAGGTAACGTATTAAGACCTGTATTTAGAGCAGGTGCAGCTTCATCTTTGTTTGAAGGTTTATCACAAGAAGCTATATTTGAAATACAAAAAGAACTTATTGACTTAGGGTTAGACCCATCACAGTATGCATTTAATCCTGGTGTTATAGACTTTAGTGCTACAAACGGTGAAATAGATTTTGTAGCTAGATTAATGACACAAGCTAATGATGCTAATGCAATGTTTCCTACTTTAAATCTAATAGATAAAGATTCAGATAATTTAATGGGTATGTTAAGACCATTCTTAGATTACAAAAAAACAACAGATATAAACACTAATGCATTTATAGAAAGTTTGTCTGATGAATTTGCAGGTGAAATAGTACCACCAACAGAAGCAGAAATTAAATCTATAGTAGATAAGAAGTTTGCATCAAGAGGATTGTATGCAACGGCTAATGATTATGGTAAGTATGCAACAATATTTAGTAATCTAAAAAAAGATGCAGCAACTAGACAAGCAGAGATAGAGAAGAACAAACCATCATTAGGTGATGTTATTGGTTTATCTAAAACATTTTCACAAGGTGCTACAGCAGGTGGAATGTATACATACCCAGGATTTGGTATTACTACACCTACAGCAGAAGAAACTAGAAAACAATTAGGCAAACCTTTACTACAACCTATTGACCCAGTGTTTGAATTAGGTAAAATTATAGACAATATAGAAGCAGGTAGAATAGATGCAAGTCAAGAGATAGTCGGTAGACAAGCTGCTGCAGCAGAGTTTAAAAGAAACTTTATGGTATTTGAGGAGAATTTTTAATGTATAGTCCACAACAATTATTTCAATTTATACAGTATGCAAAAAATTATCTTGAATTACAAGATGTTGAATTTAAAAGTAGTGATGTTTTATTAGACCCTAACAAAGAAGAGGATGTCAATAAACTTATTGCTATTGCATTAGCAGAACACAGAGATGGTGACGTACCATCAGGTTTTGCACAAAACATACCTGGTGACCAAGGTAGGTCAAGAGGACCATGGCAGATATATGGAAGTACATGGGAAAATGTTTTACGTCAATATAGTGTTTTTGAAAATGTAGAAGATATTAATGACGCACTAGATGACCCTGGTATGAACGCTATAGCTGCAGTAATTATTGCACAGTATGATGTTGGAGAGAGAAAAGGTATTGATAACTGGTCTACAGTAATTAATGACCCATTTCAAATTAAAGCAAACACAGGTGACTTTATAGAAGCAGCAAAACAATATGACACAAACTTCATAGAAAGCCCAGTACAAGAACAAGATGCTGAAGGCAATATTACAGACATACCTGCTGAACCTACATTGTTATCTAATCGTAATCCAGTTACAACTAACGTAATGGAAGAAGAATCTATGAGTATTGCTAATATGGCTTCTGATTTAAAACGAGCTAAGAGAGGTAGTTTGTTTAAAAATAATGAAGAAGTTGTAACTTATAGCGGTAACAGAGTTAGACGTATGTCAGGTCAACAAATAAATAATGAACATAAAAATTTATTAGCTGATGTAAACATTGCAGATTTAAACAATCAAGAAATTATAGATTTGTATTCTAAAAATGTACATCCTTATTTACCTTACAGTTCTAGTTTTAGAGGTGTAGATATGCAAGGTGATGGACAAAACATTGTTGACTTATTACAAAATAAAAAGTTTAGTAGTAAAGATAACTTTTATGTACCAGGAGAAAATAAAGTTATAACTGGTGAACAAGTTAATCAAAGAGTTAATGCAGTTAAGTCTTATATGTATCAATACTTTTTAAATAAAAAACAAGAAGAACCATTAGAACAATTAGATAGTGTGTATGAATATATATTTAGAACAGCATTCCCTTATATAAAAGTAGAAGATGATGTTGAAGATGCAGTAGGTAGTACACCTGAGAAAGAAATGCCACAAGCATTTCCTGGTACAGAATTACCTACACCACAAGCTATGCCACAAAACAACAGTACAGAAGCTGCACCTGGATTTTTAAACAACTTAGAAAAAATATTAAGAGTAAAGCCACAAGGTAATAAAGTACGTAAAACAGAAGAAAGTGTTAATCAAGCGAGAGATTTTTTAAATAGATGAATGAAGAGATACTAGAATTTATACAAGAAGAACCTGAAGCTGCAGAATTTGTATCAGGTAATGTAGTTCTATGGGATAAGTTAGGTATACGTGATATAGAAAAACTTAGACAAGAAACAGATTACCCAGGAGATGCAGAAACATTTAAAGATTATTTTTACGCAACAATGTTCGCATGACTTTACAAGAATTTATTAGACAAATAGAAAGTAACCTAATAGATACAATCGTAGATAGCGGTGTAAATGCAGAATTTGTATCAGGTGCTTCAGAAGCTAGAGATAGTCTTAGACAATTGTTACAAAGCGTTGCTACTGAAGTTGTGCAAGAACAAAGTAATGCTACTAATTTAGATACTGCACAATTTATTAGAAATTTTACATCAAGAGCTACAGATGTTATAAACACACAAATACTAAATATAGCAGAAAGTTCATCTGTTTCAGCAGGAGATGGTGCAAGATTATACACAATAACCATTCGTGAAATAAATGACACTGTGAATCGTGCTATTGAAAGTGTGGCAGGAGATGGTAATTTGTTGACCTTAATAACTAATATCCGAGAAGGATTATCAGGTGAAGGTGTAATACAACCATCTGATATAGATACTTCAGGAACAAGTTCTAATCCAGTAGGACAAGGACCTAGACTTCCTGAAACTTTTGACGCAGTCGTAGATAAATATATTAAACAAGCAACAGAACTTGGTGAACGAGTTAGTAACCCACCTCCTCCATCAACTGAAAAATTATTAGATATATTAAAAGAATTTAAAAATAATAGTGATATAAAAGAACTCGTAGGAGATAACTCATTAAGAATAGACTATTTAGGCAGTTTTCTTATGGAATTAGATGTTAGAAATTCATCTTTGTATGGTGAAGATATGAAAATAAGTGCAGATATGTCCCGAAAATTTGATGAAGAATTTGTAGAAGTGTTACAAAAATATGCAAAAGATAAAGGTATGGTTTTAGAACTAACTATTGAAAGAAATTTTGATACAATACATAATGAAGGTTCAAGTATATTTAGAGATAGTTTGTCTGCTAATTATGATGCTAATAAAAGTAATCAAAACAGAACAACAAAAATTTATTTTCCTGAAGAAACAGATGATGTAGCAAAACGTGTACAAAGGTACATTGATATAAGAAAAGACATTTTTTCTAATCGTGAAAATATTTCTTTTTCTCCGATAACACCTGGTGGACCTGTGTTTACAACTAACAGAGCTAATCATAAAAAGTATGGAGATTATATTGAAACTATTTTCGGAAAGCAACAAACCGAACTAAATGCATTTTTTGATACACAAGATGTAAAAGTTATAATGATTGGTGGTAGTCTAAAAGCAAGTAATGCTGAAACTGGCATATCTCCTTTGTACAAGGGTGGAATAAAAAAATACTTTGAGAAACTTGCTACTAAAGCCAAAGGTGAAAAACTTAAACCTTTTACAGACAAACCTAGTTACACATTAGGAACTGTATGGAATAACAATATTATAAACCTAGTTGCTTCTGATTCACGTAGAGCAAGTGCAGTTAGTAATAGCGTTACATACCTGCCTGACCAAAATTTTATGACTATGGATACAAACTTTTATAGTACAAATCCTCAGACAGTCAGAGGTTATTACCCTAACCTTACGGATGGTGGTGATGTTTTTAAAGGTTGGAAACAACAATTATATTTGGCTTCGGAAGAATGGTTTCAAGGTATATTACATTTAGCAGATTTAGATAGTGTGAATATAGAAGTATCCGCTATGAATGGTCAAGTAGGTAATCTTTACCAATTCGGAGGTTTTATACCTATTACAAAACCTGAAGAAACAAGAATTACTTCTATGAGTACAATGATAAGAATACCTAATAGAAATAGAGAATTAAAAGACGGTTGGAAAGTTGCCAGGCAAAAAAAAGTTGAATGGAGGTCAGCAAGTTTAGGAGGACGAGCAAAATCAAGCGCTTGGGGTTCTCCTTATACCGTAAATTATACATGGGAACGTAAACAATTTAAAGACATAGAATCTTCACCAAGACACCAAGCATTGCTAGGAATTTTACAAGCTGACTACAATGACACATTTCGTAGTCAACATATGAGTGACGTGGTAAGACACATACTAAATTTAGGTGGATTAAATAATCTAAGTACAAGCCAAATCAAAATGGCTATGGAAGAAATTATAGATTCAGGTAACTTTGATGGTTTAAAGTATGTTGTTGAAGCAGATAATGTTTCAACTACACGAAACATGTTATTTACTAACGTAGATGATATAAAACTCTTAGCTAAATTAATGCTTCGTACAACTTCATTAAGAGATATTACAGGAGTAACAATGTTACCAGGAGATGTACAAGGTAATATTACAACAGATATAAATACCAGTAGTTTTTTGACAGGGCAACCTGAAAGCAAAGAAGTTCTTAATGTGTTTAATGAGATACTAGATAACCAAGATGTTTCGAATTTGGAAAATACTGGCGTATATCCAATAGAAAGATTTGATGAAGGTTTAGAAGATGCACCAACTGTATCTGAATATTACTATGGAAGTTCTAATATTGATGGAAGTTCTAATATTGATGGAAGTTCTACTACTGAATCATCTAACTCAGCAGGTGAAAGACTTGCAAGAGGCGAAGATATAATACAACCTGTAACAGCAGACCTTATACCTAACAATGCTATAGAAGCAAGACAATTCTATAATGCTGACCCAACCTCATTACAGTCTTTAGCAACTGAAAGGTCACCTGGTCCACCACATAGTTTTGGATTGCACGTTTTATATGAAGATTTTAGAACGCAAAGTGTTGCATTAACACAATATGTAGGTAGAGGTGATGAACCTTACCTTTATGACAACACTAATATATATAGATACATGGAAGCAGATGCATTCAGGTCACCATTCGAGTATCGTATATCTGATAGTTTTAGGCATAAATTTACAAATTATCTAAATCAAGTTGTTAATGATAGTGGTAGAACTTTAGTTGCAGTGGATATTGAATCTATAGGAGATGGTAACCATCTTATGGATTACATAGAAGTAGGTCATATTATAGAAGAAAATAATAATGGACAAATAAGACTTATAAAACATTATGATACTTTTGCTATTTTAAGAGATACAGATGCAGAAGGTAATGAAATTAACATAGTAAGTCATTTATCTACCCATGATGGAACAAGCACAGTTCGTGCATTAAATCAATCACTTATGGATGAAGGGTTGGATGTAGTAGAACGTATGGGTAATCTGAACAGTGATTATATCCATCCTGCAGGAAGAATCGGAGAACAAATGGGTGTAGTAAATACTCATTCAATGGCTCCAAACAATGGGTTATCTACTAATGTTGATACAATATTTGTACGAGATAATATTTTACAAGGTGTAGAAAGTGTTTCACAAGCAAATGTTAAACCTAAATCTACTGTTAGAGATATAACGCCACAACCTTTTTATTCACAAAGAAGTTTAAATATCTCTTCTATAACAAATACAGATATACAAAAAACCTTAGATGAGTTAATTGATTTATTTGATAATAATATTACTGGAGCATGGTCTACTGATATAGTTGTTACTTTGCCATCAGAAAATACTGGTGGTCAAATGACTAGAAAAAATATAGGTACTCTTGTTAAACGTTCAGGACAAACACCAACAATTACTATGTATGATAGTTTGCCACAAGGACTTGACCCAATACGTATAGAAAATGGAAGAATAGTAATTCCTGAAACAGATGTATATATATCAATGAACTCTTTAAATATACTTGCACCTGATAAAGATTTTTTTAATGGTAAATTACAAAGTGTATTAGACAAAACTACACATATTGAATTTTCACAAGTTATGGCTTCATCTTTAAATAACGAGAATTTACCAAGATATAACATAGCTGAAGCAACAGTAGTTGATTTAGTGGATGATGATAATGTACCACGTATACGTTCATCTTATAGTTTAGGCGCAGACATGGGTGACGGAGGAACAGATTTTGTAGGAATACCTTTTGACGAAAATAGACCACCAGTAGGTAGTCAACCTGATGCTATGACTTTACGTAAAATAGCTAGAAGTTTTGCTAAAACAAAAACTGGTAAGACTTTAGGTCTTGCTTGGAAAACAATAGACATAGGTGAAACACTTATAAGTAAAGCATTTGCACAAGCACAGAAAGCAGCTTTAGCAGCAGGTGCAACAACACTCGGTGGAGCAGCAGCATTTGCAGCTAGTGCCTGGGCATTGTATGAGATAAGCAACCTTATTGTTGCTGCAGGACAACAGATACCTGAACTTAAAGAAGTCTTTGAAAGACGAAACGAGATACTAGCTAATGGTGAAGAGTGGGAAAAACAAATTGTAGAAGAAACTTTTTGGCAAGACTATGGTCCTGAGTTATTAGAAGCACTACAAACTGCAGGAGAAAGGTCACCATCAGAAATATTATCTGATAAAATATGGAGTTTTACTTTAGATAATCTAAGACGACAAGCAGATGGCGAAGTATTTGAAGAAGCATTAGTAGATTCTAGTGAAGAACTAGACACTAAAGATTACATTTACTACTCAAATATGACTGATGATTATAAATTAGACCAAATGCAAAGAGAGATTGATTATGATAAAGTATACGTAGGATATTTAAACAATAGACCTGACGCAAATGCTATAGCAAATAGAACGTTTGAGTTAGCAAATAACGTGTATAATAGGGAAAGATAATGGCAACATTTATAGAAGGAAGTTTGTTACAAGTACCTGATGAACTCATACTTGTAAACAATGAATACTACGCTGTATATAATTATGAAACTACAGGTGGTTCTATTATGCCTTTAGTTGTTGATATTGATTTACCTGAAAGTTTATTAGATACTGCTTTAAATCAAGCTACACCGTACACCGAAACAGAGTTTGCTGATGCATATGGTTATGCATTTTTTCCAATGTTCAACTTATCTGACTTAAAATTACTTGACCCTAAGAATCCTAAGACAGATATAGATTGGTTATTGGAAAATGTGGAAAATGATTTGCAAAAGAAAGCTAAAACATTTGGTAAAACTTGGTATTTAGATGATGAGGTACAACAGTTATTCGCATACGGTGCAATTACTGGACAAGACATATCACCTTATTTAGAAAACCTTACATGGTTTCAAGACCATTCTGCTGAAGAAAGAAAATTTATAGAACTTGTTTATACAAATCCTGAAAAAGCAGCAAAGCTCGTACAAGATAACTACACAGCATTAAAAATACAAGTTGCACAAATGGGATTATCAGGTGAAGGTGTAGATGATTTAGTAAGAGCACTAGCTTCAGACATAGCACAAGGAACATTAACAACAGCACAAGCGGCACAAAACATATCATACTTAATAGACCCATATCGTATGGCTATGGCAGGTGGTTCAAGTGCTTTGACTGATGGGTACAGTAGTTTTGTAGAAAGAATTAATCCTACACAGAATGGTATTGCAGATGCTAAAAGTTTAATTACAAACTATTTAGGGCTAGATGCGACAGAAGCATTTACAGCTAATGGTGTTGTAGAACAATACGCTGCACTGCTTAGAGCAGATGCTGCACAAGGTGAAGGTGTTACAACAAATAGAGATACTATTATAAATCAGTTACAAACAGCACATGATAAACTATTTCCTGGTTACGAAGGTAGTCAACATTCATTATGGTCTGCTCCTTTGTATAGAACATTCCAAACAATTACTGGAAAGTCTGCATTATCTAGTACAGATAAAAAAAATGTAGATGTTATATCACAGAAAGTTGGAGGAGATATGACTTTATTTGCAGGTGAAATTAGGAAACAATATGAGAATGATGCTACGTATCAAGACAAAGTGCTTGGTTCTATGGCAAATGTTTTTAAACAAGATGTATCAGGTGTATTTACAGGACAGAGTTTAGTAGGTTAACTATGGAAAACATGACTACAGAAGAAATCAAAGCGTTACAAACAGAACTTGGTGTAACTGCTGATGGGATTATTGGACCTAAGACTAGAGCTGCTGCAGAAGCAAAGATATCAGGGTCTAGGTCTATAGCAGAAGCAGAAGCATTATCAGATAAGTTTGGTGGTATAGCGAATACAGAAGGATTAGTAACAGGTAGTGATGTTACAGCAGAAGAAGTTGATGAAAAAGTTGATGAAGATGAAGAAGAAGAAGAAGTTGTTGTTGACCCAGTAACCTTTACATCCTATATGTTATACAACTCAACAGGTGCAGGTGTATTAGTCAACAGTGAAGATGAAGCAACAAGATTTAAAACACTAGGTTTCACTTTATTGTCACCACCTGAAGATAGTGGCGGTGGTGGTGTTGATACAAGTACATTGTCTGATTTACTAGGTACGTATGCTACCAGTTCACAAGTACAAGAGATTGCACAGACAGGACCATCTACTTTTGAACAAGCAAAAGGTTTATACCCTTATTTAGATGAACGATTAGTAAGATTATTTTTAAACAAATATGCCGAATCAGGAAATGAAAGATTAGCTTTAGCAGAGATGAGAGCCGACCCTATTATGGCAGAGATTTATCCTGGTATAAAAAGAAATGATGGTTCGTTACGTATGACAGAACAAGAGTATGTTGCTGCAGTAGACAATATGAAAGCTACAGTGCGTACATACAACTTGAATCCTAATGAGTTTGCTGATGATATAGCACAAGCTATTAGTGGTGATGTATCTCCATTAGAATTTAGACAAAGAATGGAAGCAGGATATGAAGGCGTTGTTAATAACATTCCACAAGTTAAACAAGCATACCTAGAAAATTTTGGTATTGACTTACCTGATGAAAGTATTTTTGCAATGTTTGTGTCACCAAATGTTTCTACAAAAATACTTGAAGGACAGATAAGAGCTTCACAAGTAATAGGAGAAGCAGAAAATGCAGGACTTGGTGGTATTACTGCACAAGTAGGACAGTCGTTAGTACAACAAGGTCTAACACAAGAAGGTGCTAGAAAAGGTTTTGGACAAGCAGCTTTAACATTAGAAGGTTTACAAGGAGCAGCAGCTAGACAGGGTAGAAGAGGACCTACTGCATCAGAGTATGTAGAAGCTACACAATTAGGTCAAGCAGAAGAACTAAAGAATTTACAAAATATCACATCACAAATACAATCTGAAAGTTCTGCCATACTCGGTGCTGCACGAACACAAACTGGTCAAGTTGTAGGGCTAGAAGAAGCATAACCACAATATCTAGTATATATACTTGCACAACCACAATATGTGGTATACTCAAATTAAGCTGCGTTAGAAAGTCTGCAGGATAATATGACTTCTAAATGTAATCGGTCTTGATGCCTACTGACAAGACCTGTCAAATAAAAACAGTAGAGTACGAAAAAGCAGAGGTTACTTATACACCTCTTGTAAAAACACTGTATAAAGATAGGACAAAAGAATATGACAGAACTGAATAACTCAGAACAAGCTAGTACTAGTGACAAGAACTGGAAAGAAATGAGAGAACAAAACGAGTTTCTCAAAGGTAAAGTTGCTGAATACGAAGCTAAGGAAAGACAAATTGTTTTTCAACAAGCAGGGTTAGACACTGAAAAAGGTGTCGGCAAAGCTGTTGAGATGATGTACGAAGGTGATTTATCTGTAGAGGGAATCAAACAGTACGCATCAGAAGAGTTTGGAGTAGAATTTGGGCAACAAGACGGATTACAACAAGCTGTACAAAGTACAGAACAATCACAAGAACGCTTGAATTACATACAAAAGAACTCAGTTGTTGATAATTTCAACACGGATGTTACTGCACAGATACGTGATATAGAAAAAAACGGTACGGTTAGAAACTCAATAGCAGCAAAACTTTCTGTCTTAGAAGAAGGTAAAGACAAACTAAGATAAGTTTTCTGAATCTTCTTCGATAGTAATAGTAATAGTAATATAAGGAGAAGATAGTTATGGGACCAATTACAACCCCTGACCCAATTTACGCCTCAGACATTAATAATTTTCAAGGAGAATTGTTTAAAGTCGGAGGACAAAGAACACCTTTCTTATCTGCTATGGGTGGCTTAACTGGAGGTGGAAAAGTTATACAATCAACTTTCTTCCAATTCCAAACAGCTGATAACGCTACTATTTCATCAGCACCAACAGAAGGTACAGAAGGCGGAGCGCCAACTGAATACCTTGGTCGAAATAGAGGAGCTTATACCCAGGTAACACAGATATTCCATAAGGGTGTAAAA
>Ga0070749_10002274_pt1 | contig 12911 bp, 26 predicted proteins | sample VirMetDEL_Nov_18_FD_75180 | JGI IMG/M metagenome (GOLD analysis project Ga0070749, IMG submission 75180) | Aqueous microbial communities from the Delaware River and Bay under freshwater to marine salinity gradient to study organic matter... | ecosystem: Environmental > Aquatic > Marine >...
CTTCAGACACTTCATGATGATAAGAGACAGGTCACGCGCTTTGAGTTCACGGTACAGACCATTCTCGTCACGCATATAGAAGCGCCCATTGGTGTAGAAGCCCTCGGCGTTCTGCATTTGCATTAAAAGGTAGGAGCCGACCTCCCATGGATCGGTGAGATTGTCGATTGGTGGAATCATTGAGTAGGTCTTAACCAAAGGGTGAAACGCTTGCGAAACTCTTCGAGGTCTTCGCCAAAGAACTCATGCTCTTCGATGTACTTGACGCTCTCCTTGCGGATGAGTTCGTAGTACAAAGGATGGCAGTCAGCCTTGGCAAAGAACAGCAATGTCTTCCAGAGAAGCTCGCGATAGTGGTCGCGCTCTTGAATTTCATTTTTAAGGTCAAAGATAGCCTGTTCAACATCGCGCAAAGGATAGCCCTTGGATCGTTGATGTTCGGCATAGGCCTTGATGGTGTTAAGTGGGTTCATCTGAATACATTCCAATTGTTATAGTAAGAGCCATGCACTCCGTTAGGATTGCATCGCACGGTCTTCTGAAAGCAGATATGCTGAAATGGAATAAGGAAGAAATCCCTGGAGCCGAATACATTCAGAGCAAACACATCCAAGTCATCTGGCGAGTAGAGTTCCTTCGTCCTTCGACCATTGCCGATCTTGAAGTGGTAGGAGTTGTACTCTTTATAGGTGGTACTCTTTACTTGAATACGAAACAATATGCCACTATTGTCTATAATCAGGTCATAGGGGAGGAAGTCACCAAGTGGCATACTCACGCCAAAGCCTTTGCGAAGTGCTTGCGTTGCGAATAGTTGCTCGGCGATTGCTCCTTGTTGTTTAGCCTTCATGCTTCTCTAGATAATCAAGTGCCTCCATGAGCGCGTTTTTTATCTCTTGCTTATTGTTTAAGTACATGGCCCCTTTGATGATACCAATTAGATAGCCATACTTCCATGCAAGTGGTTTCTCAGAAGCATCTGATGAGGCTGGGTGATCTTTGAAGTAGTCAAGGGGCTTAGTCATTGTCCTTTACAAAAGTTGCATTAACCATTTTTCCTGATCTTTTAGATATTACATCGTACGCACTGTTGACGCATGCCTCAATTGAAACATCAGAAAAATGTGCAATGCTAACTAAAACAACCACACAATCACCAATTGCATCAATAATCTCTTCTTTGTCATTATTCAAAACGGCCTTAGCTAACTCTCCTGCTTCTTCAAAGAGCTTTATTGTTTGAGTTTTTATTTCTCCTTTTTCATAGATACCTTTTGTTTCGGCCCAAACGCGAATCGTATCAAATTCATTTTTTAAATTCATAACACAAGGGGAGCTTTAATATATTTTCCTTGATTTTTAATTTTTATTTCATAGCCATCTATTTTACCAGGCTCATGAATTGTAAGTATACCTTCTCCATAAGGGGTGTTTAAATAGCTTTTAATGGCTTCAATATGCTCTTTATATATGTGAACATTTATAAAGTTATATGAAATGCTATGTGCTTTCATTTGTACTTTATGAGCAACATAATCTAATAATAAGAATCCAACTAAGGCATCATACGGAAACCCTAAAAAAATGTCAGAGCTTCGAAATGTCATTATCAATTGTATCCCATCTGGTCTTTTTATAAAATCAAACTCAGTGTAATGATCTAACAAGTATTGATGGGCATCCCCTATCACCAGCTCATCGTCAGGGTGCTGCCTATGATATACAGCGGCAATCCTTTCATCCGCCTCCACCGCCGTGACTTCAACGCCATTCCAGTTCTTTCGGTTCCCACCAAGTCCCGAATATAAATTCAACACCCTCATAACTCACCTCGTCATTGTATATTTGTCATGATCCAACCGGGCCACGTACCCCCGGCCCTCCAAGCTATCCAATATCGCCTGTATCTCACCCCGCGTATTAGTTACCTTCACCATTGCGGATAAATCCCCGACGTCTGCTGCGTCGTTCTCAGTCAGGTATCGGACTATCGCCATCTCAAGGCTGTTCATTTCAATATCCCCTTCATCTGTTCTAATTGTGATTCAACATATTCCGGCTCTACTTCTGGCCTCGGTAAAGCTGCGAGCGGTTTGTGACAGGCGTGCTTTTTTTCGTCATGCAGGCACAGTTCACGAAATCCACCGGCAGTCGGAGGCCACTCAGGGTCGAGCCTGGCTAATCCAGATTTAATCTGTTCCCCGGTTAATCCAGCCAGCACTTCACCCCATTCTGTCGCTGCAGCTTCTTCAATCCCATCAATAGCCGACGTCCATCTATGAAGGTATCGAATCTGAAATTTTTTAAACAGGCCAGCCACCCAATGATTAGGTAGCCGCTTTTTCTCTGGCAAGCGATTCTGCTGCGATTCGGTCGAGTTCATCGCTAACTCTTTTTGCCCTACTTCTAGTGTCTTGCTGATTGGTTCCATTTCTGTCCTCCGGCTTTATTATCTCGTCTTCCCAGCGCTCCCCGTTGATGTATGTTGTCGGCATTGGGATAAATCGTTTTTCTATACCTTGAAATCGAGTCTGTATGTCATCCAAGATAGTTTGTTTAACCGATAATGATAATCGTCCCCATTTAGCCCGAGCCTTTTTCTTATCCTGCTTCCTGGGATATGCTGCCCAGAATTCGTCAAACGCTATATCCTTTTGTCCAACCGAGCCTAATTCAAATTCAACATCCATATATCCTCCTGTTTATATCTCATATTTTAGACACAATAATACCCCGTGTTTTGACATATTGTCGGCCACTCATGACCACAGGAACCCTTTATCACCGTATGTTTATCGTCGTCTGGCCTGCACCATTGACGGGTCCGGGGTTTTGCGCTGGCTTCTTACTCACCAGTAACCAAGACCGGGTTAGTCATATCGCTGACGTTTTGCGCGGATAAAGGTTGACAGGAATACGAATAGGAATAATAATTATTCTTAATTCGGATGTCCCCCGTCAAAGAGACTTTATCCGATAAGGGCTGCTCTATCTGAGTGGCCCTTCTTTATTTACAGTACTACTTTCCCGCACTTGGCGCAACATTTACGCATCATAAAGCCCTGCTCATGCCCATAACGCGAGTCGATAGCCCATGCTACGAGCTTCATTTTAGTGCGGCGGTGTTCACACAGCATCAAATAAGTCATCACCTCGTCCTCTCTATCTTCTCAGCACAATAAACACATAGCCCATACCCTAGCTCACGCCTCGCCTGTGGGATCTTCTCACCACACTCGCATACTTCGCGGGGTTCGGGTTTAATCGCCTTAAAACGGCTCAGAGAGCGTTCTAGGGTGCGTTCTATTTCAATTTGAGCCTGGTCTGCAATATCCATAGTTATTCCCCTTGTTGTGTGAATGGAGGGCAGGCCGGATCTGAACCGTGGGTGATCTTCAAGCACTCACCTGCCCATAATTAACAAACTTGGTTGGCTGCGGACTCGAACCGCCTACTCGTGCTGCACCAAGCATTAAGGGAATCGAACCCCTCACATCTAGTTTCACCTGTACCAACCAAGCCGGGGAGATACACTCCCAATTCTTAAAATGGTGCGGACGGCAGGATTCGAACCTGCAACCGACTGGCCTAGTCAGCTTTGAGCACCGCCCTTCGTTATTAGCTATGTAACTCAGGGAACGACCATGTATCCACAATCTTCTCGATGCGCGTCTACCTTATTCCGCCACGACCGCATATATTTGGCTCTGATTAAGCGCAGAGCCTACGCTGTGAATAAAAGACCCTGCACCCAAACTTACCAGATGCAGGGAAGCTATCACGCCTTAGCGGATAGCCTCTGCCCATTGTGCGTGGGGGAGGTGGGCAGAGAGGGGGAAATCATCGTATTTTAATCCCTAAATAAGCGCATAAATCTGCAATATATTTATCCGGTATACTCCTGCGCTTGATCCATACGCTAACAGCGGCGCGGGTTAAGCCAAGCTCTTTAGCAATATCCGAATAGTTCTCTTTTTCTAGCCTTACGGCCATTCTTTTTGTCAGTCTCATATAGCCTATATTACACCTTGTCAAATAAATGTCAACAGTTTTATGTTGACAAGTGCAAAATAGTGTTTTAAGATTAGCCTACAAATAAACCAAAGGGGTACAACATGACTATAGTAAGCTACGCATTCAAGATGGCGTCAGGATTTAAGAAGACGGGCATCGAATATCAGAAGTTACACTTTACCACCGGCCGGTTGTATGCAGAAATTATCTGCCCGGATGATGGGCTTATATACGAGATGACGATTAAGCCCACCTACCGCAAGCCAGCCAGGCCCACGATTGAGGACGCATTTAAAGAGATTCGTCACGGTTACGAGGACCAGTGCGATTCTTGCAGCTATTGCGAGACTGTTAGCGATATTTACGGCACTGGTGACAGCCCGTCAGCTAACGAGTGCAACTGCTTTGTTGCAGGGCAGTGCCCGGCGGCTGAGGAGCAGTTAGAGATTATGACGGATACTTGGGAGGACACATACAGTGAGTGACATCAAGGCGTTTTTTGTTGGTGTCGCAATATTCATTATCTGGATATTAGCGATTACTGAAATACCGGCAGCCGGTCAATATGGGCCGGTTGATACAACAGTTCAAACTTTTAAGGGGTGTGAAAATGACTAAAGCAATTCAGAAAAAACAGAATCAGGCCGTGACCGTGATTAATGACCTGCCGACAACGCCGGTCAACCCGATACAGGCCGCATTACATGCAGGCGCAAGCCCTGACCAGCTCTTGCAGTTCATGGAGCTACAGGAACGATGGGAAGCCAACGAAGCAAAGAAGGCGTTTACAAAGGCAATGGCTAATTTCCGCGCTGAGTGCCCGACCATCATCAAGGACAAGGACGCGCATAATTCAAAGTTTGCCAGCATTGCCGGTGCCCTGCGCCAGATTAAGGGGTTGATGTCTGACTGCGGCTTGTCGCATTCATGGCGTACAAATCAGGAAGGTAATCTGGTTACTGTCACATGCGTAGTAATGCACGCGCAAGGCCACAGTGAGCAAACAAGCCTATCTGCTGCGCCTGATACATCAGGCAGCAAAAACGCGATCCAGGCTATCGGTTCGACCGTGAAGTACTTGGAAAGATACACTCTCGAAGCGTGCCTGGGACTGACGAGCGACGATCAATTAGATGATGATGGCCAGGCCGCAGGTGGCGCAGAGCGCATCACCCCCGAACAGGCTTTGAACATCCAGGCTATGCTTGAAGAAAACAGCGTTGATCTTGTCAAATTCGAGTCATGGCTCAGGCGTGACCTGAAATGCGCGGGCATTGACGATATCGCTGTAACTGCTTATCCGGCGGTTATTCGCACGATTGAGGAAACTATCAAGAAGAAGGCCGCACAATGATTATCCACACATGCGAACAGAACTCGGACGAATGGCTTGCGCTCAGGGCAGGGATGCCCACGGCGTCCTGTTTTTCTAAGCTGGTCACAAGCACCGGAGCCGCGTCTAAATCAATGCCCGAATACGCCGTTACGCTTGCTGGTGAACTGTTTGCCGGAAAGCCTCTTGATGGCTTTGAAGGCAGCCGCTGGACAGAACGAGGTCACGAGCTGGAGGATGCAGCGCGGGCCAAGTATGAATTTCTGCATGACGTGGATGCTGTTCAGGTCGGATTTATCACGGATGACGGGGAAAGCTACGGATGCTCGCCTGATTCGATTGTGGGTGACGATGGCCTGCTTGAGATTAAATGCTTGAAGGCCGAGAATCACATCAAAGCAATTATGTATTACCAGAAACACGGCAAAATCCCGACCACCTACGCACCCCAGGTACAGGGGCAGATGTATGTAACAGGGCGCAAATGGTGTGATTTGTGCTTCTACCATCCTGATTTGCCCATGCTGGTTATACGGTCAGAGCCGATCAAGGCAGTATATGAAATGCTTAATGCGCAGCTGCAGGCTGTTATTGTTGAGCGCGACAAGATTAATAAACAACTGGAGTCAGTATAATGAGCAACGATCTAAATATGTGGCAGGGCATCGGCAGGCTTGGTAAAGACCCTGAAATACGCTACACCCAATCAGGCTCAGCCGTAGCATCACTGTCTATCGCTTGCGGGGAATCGTGGAAAGATAAGACTACGGGCGAAAAAAAGGAGTCGACTGAGTGGGTCAATCTCACGGCCTTCGGTAAGCTGGCGGAAATCATCGGCGAGTACCTGAAAAAAGGCAATCAAATCTATGTATCGGGTAAGCTGAAAACCGAGAAATACACCGACAAGAGCGGTGTCGAGAAATACAGCACGAAGGTTATCATCGACCAGATGCAGATGCTTGGTGGGCGTGAACAGCCACAAGGACAGCCGCAGGACGCACACAACCAGGCGAAGTCGAACGGCTATCAGGACTTTGATGACTCAGATATACCATTCTGATGAGAATAGCCATCAAAACAACAGGGAGAACAACATGACAGAAGAAGAAGCAAAGCGAAAGTGGTGTCCGATGGTGCGAGTATCGGTAACGCCTAATAATTCTACATGGCAAAACTCTATGCTAAACAACAGAGGGGATATTCCGGCAGATAATATGCAATGTCGATGCATCGCCTCTGACTGCATGATGTGGGCTTGGGATTTCGCCCCTCACGATTCTCCGGGTGGAGTGCAAGAAGGCACAGGGCATTGTGGTTTAGTTAAGGAGAACAACGGATGAGTGACAAACTAGAACGCATCAAGCGAGGCATAATAGCCAGTGATGGAAAAATAGTACTAGATATAGGCGAGTACAACACACTGATTGAGTTGTTTAACGAACGTAGTTCCCAACTCACCACCGCACAGGAACAGGTGAAGGTGTTGAGGGAGGCGTTGACTAGGTTAGTGTCAGCGAAAGACTGGAAAAATAAACATGGCAAGGATGAAGTGTACAGGAGCATACAACCTGTCGCATGGCATCTAGCAAGGCAAGCCCTCAAAACAAGGGGTGCGCGGATCAAGGCTAACAGAGTGCCGAAATACCTTGGCGCATTCGAGTTAAAGTGTGATGCAATCAGAGCGCGCAAGGATGCCGAGAGGGAATACAGCTACCATGAGAATCACGGGAAGGTAAAACAATGACTCCAGAGAATTTGAAACAACTGGCCGAGGCGATGGGGCACGGAGCATCAGTGCTTGGAGGAAAGTGTTTTGCTCATGCCTTTAATGATTCATTTGAATTCAACCCCGAACACAATGCCGAGCAGGAACGTGAAGTATTGCTATGGTTGTTGGGTAAAGGGTGGGAGGTATATAAGTATTTTAATGACTTTGCTTTCTCAAAAGGGGAGATACTGCATATTCAAACAAGCTACTCAGCCGCCTTATTCGCAACGGTGGCTATACAGATGGGGTGGGAGTGATGTACGGCCAGATAAACACCAAGCGCCGGTCGCGTTGTATGCTGCATAAAGACAAGCTGCGAGAATTTGAGCGGTGGCTTGTCGGGCAGGGATACAAGCCACAGGCATTAAAAGATTACGAGGTGTTACGCATGACTCATCCAAGGCACAAGACGGTCATTGTATGGGCAAAGCTAGACGCGACAACGCACTACACCACGCAAGGCGAATCAGGAATCAAGCTGGCTGAATGGCTAGAACAGCGTAAGGGGAAGGATAGATGACCAACCTCGAAGAACTACAGGCGCTTGCTAGGGCGCTTGCAGTATCTCCCGGCCGTCTGGCTTCCTGCCGCCTCGAAAATGGAACCTGACAGCGTTATAGACCCACCATGCGCGCATTTTCCACATGCCGTCCTCTATGGCGATTTCCCGCAAAAGCGTGTCCACGGCCTTCTGGTGCGTTTGTGGCAGCAATCCATCACCGATAGCCTGACAAAGCACGTCATGTACCAGGCTGGCCCGCATGAAGTTAGCCGTATCAACTCCGCCCGAAGGGCCATCCCATGCGTAACCCTTATTGATTACGAGTAGTCCGTCGTTTTTCAGCTCGTAATAATCTGTTTTTATCCCGTCACGGGTATAAATGCCAGTGCGGTGCTCGTAATCCTGCTCGAGCTGGTACTTGTAGCCTTTGCTGTAAAGGATCATTTTACTACGCTGTCAGCCTTGCCCTTTTCAAGACAAAACGTCGTCCACGCCTTCTCGCGCTCTGAGCCAGTGCCAAATTCAAATTCTTTCTTCGCAACCCCGACATCTATTCGGTTGCAAATATTATCCAGAGACTCAATCGCCTGCTTGTTGTTGTAGTCAGTTATGGCGCGCTTTGCGTTCTCTTTGGCTTGCCCGCCGAGGCCGGCGCAGCCAGCCAATGAGAAAGCCAGCGCCATACCGATGAAGAACATTAGTGCTTTGTAATATTTCATATTGCCTCCTAAATAACCGGAATCGTGTCTGATTCCATCATAATTGAGAGCCTTTCGGCTCGCTCGCCTACCTGGCCCGCCCACTTGCTATCCAACATCTCGTAGGCGGCTTTCGTATAATTGCCAATCTTGAGTGCTCGATTCATGCGGATAAAGCCGTTAAACCTAGACATCCCCATGTTAAAAACCATATCTGCAATGACGCATTTTCTCACGTCTGAAAGGGCATCCCAATATGGGAGGCGCTCACATTCTTCGATAGCGTCCTGAATATCATCCTCGAGCATGACCTCAGCGGCTCGCTTGCTTATCGGCTTATCGTCTAGGTTATGCCCGTATCCGATTGTAAGCTTCCCGACTATATCATTGTAGGGGATTAGCCTTAGCCCTTCATGGAGCTTTAACAGGGAGATGAGTAAAGGCGTGTTCACTTATCCACCAGCTTGTCTATTCGGCTGTGTAGCGCGCTGATATCGGTCTTCACTTCCTTGCCGATGCCTTTTATGTCGACGCGCAGTGATTGCAGGGTAGCGTTAAATGTGTCTTTGTCGATCTTCGACTTTTCAAGATCGTCAATCTTATTGACCATGCGCTTGCCGTTCCACATCAACAGGCCAAGCAATAGCACCCATAACTGCTTAACCCAATCCCATACGTACATCAATCCTGTAGCGGTCGCGTCTGGCATAGTCTGCCCTTATCGTGTCAGTCCGTAGACTGTGTATGTGCCATTGGCCTCGAAGTTGCCCGATGACCAGAATAATCGAATACCATCATAGGCACGACAGATTGAGCCTGTAGCGCCATCAATAGTGATGGCATTTCCTGCGCTGGTATATGTGTCGCCTACTGAATTTTTCCAGCTAAAATTAGACGCACCAACCAATGACCCATAAGCTGTGGCAAACGCATAAAGATGAATAGATCCTGAGCAGCCTTCGCCTGCTGCCGATCCTACACCATTAGTTGAGCCTGCTATAGTTGTAGAGGTTCCGTCATCGTAGTAAGAACCTGTTTCTACGGATGCCCCGTTGTTATACAAGGCTCGAAAATACAGGTCTGCGCCGTCCGTTGCAGGAACAGCATCCTCGATGACAACTTTGATTTCACTGTATAGCGTTTCGTCAAAAGTGATATCGAGATTGGCGACAGCAGTGATATTTGTTGCAGCCGTGATTTGCGTCCAGACGCCGCTTGATGGCGCATCTTGGAAAGTTGGATCTGACCCCGCGCCATTAGATGTCAATAATTGGCCCGCCGTGCCTGTGGCTGTGGCGGTGATAGCGCTCGTGCCTTGCCCCAATAAAACGCCGTTAGCAGATAATGTGGACGCCCCAGTACCGCCATCAGCAACCGGGATATCAGTGCCCCCTGCCCTATAAACAGCATTTCCCTCTATGGCTATATCTCCAGCGCCAGTGCGGGTAATGGTTGTATCGGTAGCGTGACCAATATTAACCGCTGTAAACTGCGGCGAATCCCCTGTTCCGAGGCCGAGATTCGTTGCGCTGGTCGGCGCATCCGCAACGTCGGAAAGGTTATTGGCAGCCAGCATATCTCCGCCTGCAGCCGGAATATCTGTAGGGACGATCTGAAAATTTGTCCCGTCATAACGAACCGTTACCAGCCTGCCTGAAGTAATATCGCCGGCAGCAAGGGCTGTCGATCCATTCTTTACTATGGATTTAACCCCCAGGCCGCTCACGTTCAGAGTCGAAGCGCCTGTATTTGTGTTCCCGGCAATAAATGTAAAAGCCCGTCCGGCTTTATATGCGGTGATGGCTGGGGCTGGACTGATAACATACGCATCAGCAGCACCCGAATCAGTCGCATAATTAAATGAATCATCCTGAACAGATGCGGTATCCGCATAATCATCACGGGCATTAGACGCACCGATGCCGGTATGCTTGTATCCCGCCATAGGCAGATTTGCCGTGACAGTCGTTTGCCCGTCTTTTGTGATACAGGTAGACAGGCCGGTAGCCATGCCGTCCATCTCCGCATCCATACGAGAGGCGGTGATCTTAATGCTGGCGTCACGATCTGTAACCCAGTTATACAGCCTCTCAAAGAGGCCAGACCCGTTAAATGCCATTATATAACCCTCTGATTCATTTCAATATTTCCTGTTATTTGCATGTAAATCCGCCGCCGTTATATGATATTGCTATGAAAACAATTCTTGCCATTTACCTGCTGCTCTCCGCCATTATTTTCATCACGCTCGCCGGGGTTATTTTTTACGCCTCCGCATCAATAGGCCCCGGATTCTCCTTTGGCTTCCTGTCTGGATTCGCGCTGCTTCAAATTTTCTTCCGGCTCAAGTATGGCCAATGGATTGACCTCACTTAATCTTATTCGGGAAAGTGCCTACGCCCTGCCCTAGCATGAACCCACTCACAGGGACGGTCATTTGCGGGAGCGCAACCCTGCCAGATTTTGGCATTAACAGCTCGGCGAGCATTCTCTGAGCATCGTCGCCCTGAGTCATCAACATTCGCCCAATTTCATCACGAACAGGCTCGGCCATATCTGGCGACAAGACATCTCTCACTGTACCCATAACCAAATCAGCGCGGCTCGTCGGCAATGCGTCAATCTGCTCACGCATCAATCTGCGTCCCGTCTGTGAACCTGCAAACCTGTTCTCCGTGCCCTTAAACATGGACTCCCTGCGCACCGCCTCGATGAACTTGTTGTAATCAGCATCAGATTTGAACGCCCCTTTCAGGCGTTCTTTTACGAGCCCGGTGAGACGGAACGGCGCAGCATCTTCTCCTGTCATCAAAATCTTGTCCCTGATGGCTTTCGTTGCCCCTACCACATATGCTTCGCGCTCTGATTCGCTCATCTTTGCAAGATCGCGTGCGGTAATCTCGGCATCATCCCTGAGTACGCGCTTGCCTTGGCGCATAGCGGAAAGGTTCGCAGAATCACCCGCATACTGTGCTCTGGCGGCCTTGTATTCCGGCACCATTTCATCGAGCTCTGAAAGCAATTTGTTTTTAAGCTTGAGCGCACTCAATGCCTTGCTATTCATCTTGCCAGTTACGGGGTCAGTTCCAGATTCGATAACGCGATCAAACCCGCGCTTCATGTAGTCCCATGCGCGGACATCTGGAATTAGCCCCTCATCAATGATCTGTTTACCATCTTCACCGTCTATCACTTTTAGCAATTTCGGCAACGGCTGGCCGTCCAGCTCATCGGCAACAATGTTCTGCGCCTCTTTCCATGCTTTTTTGCCTGATTTTGTTTTCAGGATAGCTTTCAGGTTTTGCGTGAGAGGAACTTGCTTCTCGCGAATTGCAGCATACAGCGGCTCTGCCGCCTCTCTTCGTATCTTATCAAGGGCCATATAGTTGTCGATAAAATTGCCATCCGCGCCTGTAAGCTCGGTGAGTTCTTTTATCAATCTGTCCTGCTGAACACCCTGCCTCTGTCGCGCAGCCATCACGCCTTTTACAGCCTGCGCTGTCTTGCCTGGCGTGTTTACCATCCGATCTAACAGATCAAGCCCGCCCTCACCAAGCGATTCGGCGGCAATCGCCTCATCACCGAGCTCTGCAAGTCGTTTTCGCGCCTGCTCTCGCGTAATATTGCCGCGCTCCAGTTCGCGCTGAATGGCTTTGATTGCCTGCGTTTTTGGCGATCTAAATGTCTTGGTAAATGCGTCCGCAATAGGTCTTGTCAACTTGGCCGCACCACGCTTTGCAATTCCGCCCACTACTGGAAGCGCGACCCCCATCGCCGCCCCAAGGCCGCCACCTATTGCCGCACCCTCAAGCCTCTCGTCAGGATCGGCGGTTCCCGCGCCATATAGCGCGCCACTCGCCCCGCCCGCTGTTGCGAACTGGGTTGGCTTGGATAGACCACCAAATGCCGCGCCTGCTTTTGTGGACCCCAGTTTCGCGCCACCTGAAATTCCAGTCATAAGCCCGCCGGATATTTCGGCAGCTAATGCGGTCTTCGGGTTCTCTTTGGCAAAAGCATCTCTTTCTGCCTGCCTCATTGCGAGATAGCGGTCATACCTGGATTTAAACGGCTCATTACTCGGGGCAAGCGCCGCATCAAGCGCCGCACCCGGCTCGTCAGCAAACCCAAATGATGCGCCTTGGCCGAAGGCTCTAATGATACCCTCAGCTATGCCAATATCGCGCCCGCCGCCAACCTCGGTACGCAAAGCCTCAAGCTCTGCCCGTTCATTAGGGGGTGCGGATTTGGTGCCTAGCTGCGCCCTAAGCTGTTCCAGCTCCTCTCTTTCAGTCATCGCTGCTGCGCCTTCAGTCTGCGTAATTCTTCAAGCTCGACCCTTTCTTCAGGGGTTAGATCGTCTCCGACATTTGGTATTGCTGCTCCGGGCTGTGCTGCATCACCTACGGGCTGGAAGAGGTCTTGCCTTTCTTGTAAGAAGCTCGCCACAGTATTGCCCGGCTCTCCTAGATATACAGCAGCCTCCTGCAAGTAGTCTGCGAGCTTGGTCTGTGCTACCCGCTTCGCCTCAAGCCACTGCCGGAGGTCTGCAGGCTGCATACTCGTTGGCAACGCCGTCGAGAGGGCTAGATCAAGCTC
>Ga0070749_10002275_pt1 | contig 12909 bp, 22 predicted proteins | sample VirMetDEL_Nov_18_FD_75180 | JGI IMG/M metagenome (GOLD analysis project Ga0070749, IMG submission 75180) | Aqueous microbial communities from the Delaware River and Bay under freshwater to marine salinity gradient to study organic matter... | ecosystem: Environmental > Aquatic > Marine >...
TGTTTGAGTACCAGAGTTTGTTGTAACTGTACTATCAATCGCAAAGGTAACTGTGTTACCAGAACCACTTGTATCAATACCTTCGCCACCTGTAAATGTTAATGTTTCACTAGTATTGAATGTATCATTTGTTCCAGTATCAGCGGATAAAGTAAATGATGAACTAACTGTACCAAAAGATAAATTACCTGAACCGTCAGTTTTTAAAAATTGGCCGTTTGAACCATCACCATCTGGCAACGTGAAAGTGGTTGTAGCTGTTACGGCATTTGGAGCTTTAAGTCCAATGAAATTTGTTCCGTTGTTAGTACCTTCGTTTAATTTTAAAGTACCACCAACTGTTGATGAATTACCTATAAAGATTTCATCAATTGCTTTGTTTGAGTCAACTAGTATCGCTGAACTAGCTGTTAATGTACCAATTGCGTGATCTAATTTATCTGTAAAATACTTACCACCGATAACATCTATATTAGCGGCTTCGCCTTCTGTTTCTACACCTGTTCCTATAAAAAGTTGTTCACCAAAACTACCACCTGTACCATATGAATATGCTAATTCCCCTTGTGCGAGTGCCGACGGTTTGGCATTTCCCGAGGATCGTTTTATCTGTATTACTGTTGCCATTTAATTCTCCCTAAAACTGACCACCGTTGAACTTTAAAGTTCCTGTGGTTGTTTCTAATTCGTTTCTTGTTGTAAACTTATCAGATGAAGCATCATATTGAATTAAAGCACCGTCAGAAAGAGAGCTAGCATTTACGTCTGTTAATGATCTAAATGAATTTGATGAACTGCTACTAGGAACCTGAACCGATACTTGCTGTGGTCCTGAAGACGTTGAAGTATTTATTTTAGCGGTTGTACCACCCCTATTGTTAATAACAGCTTTGACCATTAATTTATCTCTCTTTTATAATATATTTATAACAATAATATACTTAAAAAATTAGATAATTTAAGTAGTCACTTGTGGATGTACTGTAATAATACCTTCAATAACTCGTGTAATTGTGCTATCAGATGTTCTTGTTATTTCAACATCATATACGTATCTCGCTGGCGCCTCTAAATCGCTAGTTTGATCTGCCGTTAGAGATAAAGTCACAACACCAGTTGCTGGGTTGCTAATTGCTGTTGTTATTGTAACTCTTGTTCTTGTAGAAGAATAGCCTAAAGCCATCTTTGCTTGGGCTGTATATCCTGAAAGGTCAAAGACGGTACCTGAATTATCAGTCACCGTTACGTCTGACGTAAACGTTGTTCCTTGGTCTATTCTTAAATTAGCAACAGCGGCCATTATTTTTTAGTATTTTCTAATTCTTTTTTAATTTCCATATTGTAGTAATTAGTTAAAACATCTATTTTTTCAATTTCCATTTCGTGTCTTACTTTAGATTGTTGTATTTCGGATCTACTAATAATTATATTACGACATCTAGCTGTTAATTCAGACTCTTTATACTCTTTACCATCAATTGTAATCTTTTTTTCTTCTATATTTTCACTCATTTTCACTCCTTAACTATATTTATGTTACTTTTTATTATCTTTTTAAATAATTTAATTTTTAGTTATTATTATGTTCCAATCTAAATCTAATATCAAATCATTTAAATAAACTACTTTTTTTTGTTTATTGTTTAAATGTTGATGTAATTCTTCAACATCTACCACTATATATTCATCATTTATATCAAAAACCATTTTATCAGCTTTAGTTTTAAATGATCCATTTTTAGTGTTATTTTTTAAAGGTCTTAAATCAAACTTAAAAGGTTGATTGTGTAAAATACCTTCAACATCCCATAATTCTTTCTTTTTCTGGAAATTAGTTGCATATTTTACTTCTTTTAATCTATTAATAAAGTTCATCATATATACTTATATATATACCATAACATGAAAGAATATAAGTTACCATTTGAAAGTTTTGTAGCAGGATGGATGGCTCCTAAAAAGTTATGTGATGATATTGTTAAGTATTACAACGATAATCAAAAAAAACAATACACAGGTACAGTAGCAACATTTCAGGTCTTAAAAGATGTTAAAGACTCCATAGATATTATGATTCAACCTGAAGATAATTTTACACCTTTTGATAGATATAGGCAACACTTACAAAATTGTGTAGAGGAATATCAAAAGAAATATGATGCAGTAAAAATGTATACAAAATTTAATATTGCTCAACCATACTTAATACAAAAATATCCTAAAAGCGGTGGATTTAAAATATGGCATTTTGAAAATGCAGGATATCCACAAATAATAAAAAGAAAATTAGTTTTTATGACATATTTAAATGATGCTCCTGATGCAGGAACAGATTTTAAATATCAAAAATTAAGAACACCTTGTAAAAAAGGATTAACATTAATATGGCCAGCTGAATTTACACACACTCATAAAGGTGTTATTTCACACACACATGAAAAAATTGTAATTACAGGTTGGTTTGAAGTTATATGGCCAAAAAAATACGAAATATAATTGTTCTTGGAAGTGGAACAGCAGGTTGGCTAACAGCTTTATTTGTTAGAAAGTTATTTCCACATTTTAATATAAAAATTATAGGTAACAAAAAAATAGGTATTATAGGTGTAGGAGAAGCAACCACACCTCCTTTTGTAGATTTTTTAAGAGAAATAGACATTGATCCTTTAACGCTGGTTCGTGAAACAGGAGGCAGTATTAAACAAGGTATTAGCTTTGAAAATTGGAATGGTGACGGTAAGAAATACTTTCATGGGTTTTATGAAAAATTTTTATCAAATACAAGTATTCCACCTTTATTTTCCCACGATTGTGGCGACTATTATTACAAGCATTTGATACACAATAAATTAGATTTTAATGAATATAGTTATGCTGCAAAAGTTAGTTATCAAAACAAAATTGACTTATCTGACATAGCCTATGCAATACACTTTGATACTAACAGATTATCTAATTATCTAGGTAAAATAGCAAAAGAAAGAAACATAGAATACATAGAAGGTGATTTTAAAAAGATGAAACTCAAATATGATTTTATATTTGATTGTTCAGGTTTATCCAGATTAATAATAGGCAAAAAAGCTAAATGGAAAAGTTATCGTAAATACCTACCTATGAAACAAGCTATACCTTTTCATTTACCAGTTAAAGAAAACAAACCATATACATCAGCTATAGCTATGAAATATGGTTGGATGTGGCAAATACCCTTAAAAGATAGAATAGGTGCAGGTTATGTTTTTGATTCTAATTACATAAATGCCAAAGAAGCTCAAAAAGAAGCCGAGCAATTTCTTGGTCATAAAATAGATGTAAGAAAGATTATAAACTTTGAAGCAGGAAGACATGAGCAGTATTGGGTTGATAATTGTATGGCTGTAGGATTATCTGCTTGTTTCATAGAGCCATTAGAATCTACAAGTATTCACTTAACTGTACTACAACTCCAATTGTTAAGACAGTTTGCAAACAACTTGTTTGATGGAACTAATGATATGTTTAATGAAATTATTACAAATACCATGGATGAAATACTGTACTTTGTCTATCTACACTATATTACAAAAAGAAAAGATACAGAATTTTGGAAAAAATTTAATAAAGATTACCCATGTCCACCTGAATTTAAACCTGTGTTAAAAGCAATTAAAAACAATGACCTTAAGCACTATGACATAAAATCAACAAATAGAATCCAACCTGGATTTTCTGTAACTAGTTATTTACAAATTGCTAATGGATTAAAACTTTTTAATAAAAAAATTAATATAAAAGAATATGAAAACCTAGTTCCTTCTGTAGATCAAATAAAGGAACTTATAGATTTAAAGAGTCAAAGTCTTTAGTAAACCAACTTGCAATAGTTCCTCTAACACCTTCTTTAACTTCGGTAACTCCATGTTTAATACTACTTTTAAATATTAATGCTCCACCTTGTTCTGGTTTAAATTGTTTTTTTCCTATAAACGTTTTACCTCCTGTAAAATCGTCATTCAAATAAATAATAGAACTAAAATGTCTCGGTTGTAAAACCTTTCGTATTTCATAATTAGATTCTTGACCATCATCCACATGGGCGTCCATTGACTTACCTTTATTCCATAAAACCAAATCGGTGTAATGTGGATATGTTTCTACTTTAAACTGTACGCTGATAGATACACTTAATTTTACAATATAATTTTTTACTAAATTTCTAATATAAGTATCACTAATTTTATTATAAAAAATATTATTATTCTCAAACCAAGGACGAGTATTGTCTAACTTAAAGCTTTGGCTTGTATGATCTTTGAGATAATTGTATATTTGATTACAATGTGTTTTACTAACAAAATTTTTTAAATATTTCACTATTCCAATTAACTTTAAAGTTTTTAGTTGTATAAGCTCTTCCTGCTCTTCTACCCCTTTGTAAAAGTGGATATGGATATTCTGCAAAAGGATTGTTTATATAAACATCATCTGTACCTGTAATACAATCTATGTTTATTCTTTCTTCCCAACAGTAACCTGGTACATTTGAAACAAAATCATCTATAGCAATAATACCGTGTTTAATGGTTCTTATTTCATTGTACAAAGGTAACTCAATACCATTCTCGTGAGCATCTAAATAAAACAATGTATTTTTTGGATACTTAATATTTTCAATTAAATATATACTTGGAGTATTATAAATCTCTACATTTTTATATTTTGCTAATCGCATCTTTGCAAAATTAAAATAATTTATATGTATTTCACAAGTTATTATTTTTTTGTTAGGATACATCTTTGCAAGAAACTCCGTTGTATCTCCTACATGGGTTCCTGTTTCTACTATAGTATTAATTTTGTTTTCTTCAATTAAAGTGCATACTTCATATGCTTTATGAATATCAAAACCAAAAGGACCTCCACCATCATTTAGATTCATTCCATATCTAGGTGTAGTATAAAATTCTTTAATCATGTCTTACAGTTTTAAAAGCCAAAGTAATTCTTGGAACATTTAACTTTGTAGGCGCCATTCCTTTATGTGTTTCTTTAGCGTCAAAAATTATTAATTTATTAAAATCAAATTTTATATTTTTTTTTTTAGTTTTAAATTCCCCTGATCCTTTAGGTAATGATTCTGTTGCCATCCATAAACAGGTGTGTTCACCATCATCAATATGCCATGATCCATTCATACCTTTAAATTGTAAATTAGCATATGATCTAATTATTTTAATATTGTAATCAAAATGTTTTATTAATTCAGAACCCAAATTGTAAATTTCTCTATTATTTTCATATGTAAAAAGACTATTAAAAAATTTAATTTTAGATTTTTTATGAGAATTAGCCATATAGGTATACGGTTGTTCTAATAAATAATTTCTAACTCTCCAAGCTAGGTCTTTTTCTAACCAGTTTTTTATTATTTTCATAAATTTAATATTGATATTCTATCTTTAAAACCTACTTGCCCATTTAAAAAGTAATTTGCACCTATTAATATTCTAGGTTCATCTGTTTCATTAGGTGTTGATCCATGACTTATCCAACCTGGAAACGCTAACATATCACTAGATTCTGTTTGTACGTGCCAAGTAACAGAATTATATTTATTAAAGTTTTTTATACTGTAATCTAAAAAATAACCCTCTTGAATAGCACTCCGATCAAAAGCTGTATTGAATATACCACTAGAACATTTTGCATAATACACAACACTTACAAAAGCACCTGGGTGTTTATGATGACCATGGTTCTGTCCTTTATAATTTATTGTAGCCCAACTATGAACTCTTTTAATTTTATCGCTTATTTGAAGAACATCAGTTACATATTTTTCTGCATTACTATCAATCAGTTTGCTAAGTTTTTTAAATATAGGGTGATCTAATACTGTAATGTTAGATGTAGTTATATTTACACCTCCAATATTTTTGTCAAAATTTAATTTTTTTATGTGATCTATTTCTTTTTTATTAGATTGATATGTATTTTTAAACATACCAAGTGGTAGAGATTTAAGGTCTAAAATTTCCATTTTACTTTCTTTCAAGTAAAACCATCATGTCACCTTTAAGCTGAGCAATTTTATCAATATACTTATCATTTAATTTTGATATTTCATTAATGTACTCTTGCTGTTTTTGTATCTGTACTTTTAAAGCTTGATTCATACCAATTTCACCTCGCTTTACTGATTCACTAGCTTCCAACTTTGTTTTTAATTGCTCTATGTTTTCTTCTAATCTTTTTATCTTTAGTACCGGATCACTTTCCATATTATCTCCTTATAAATATTTGTAATGTTTCCCTTAAAAATCTAGGTTTAGGTGAAACCATAGTTACACAATGTTGATTCTTATCTTTATAGTTTAAAACCATTGATCTATAATTGGGTTCCACACCTCTAATGTCATTTTTATTATCTTTATATAAAAATATGCCACCATCATTTTCATAATATTCTCGGTTAAGGTATATAGTAGAACCAGCCAAATAAACATCATCACCATGCCAAGTAATATAAGAGTAGGGTGTATATATTTTAAATTCAATTAAAAACTCTTTATTTCTAAATTGTTTAAATTTATCTGTATAAACTTTTTTTAACTTTTTATTAATTCTTTCATGTAGTTGCATAGAAAAGATCGGAGCACTTGATTCTATTAGTTTAGGATCATAAGTAAGATTACTTACGCCCCATACATTTTCCTTACAGTTAGCTCTAACGTATGACATTATCTCATCTGCAAAATCTTGCATTATAAAATTATTAAATACTTTAATCATCCTTCAAAAAAATGAACAATACACCATCGTCCATCTCCTAACTTATATTTACCCTTCATTTTAATTTCAGTCACTTCGTGAAATAACATACCAGGAAATAAAACTAATCTATTATTTTTACATTCTATTTTTGTTTTTAAATCTGGTAAAATTAAATCTCCACCAGTAAATTTTTTAGGTTCTTTGTTAATCCAAATAAGTATAGAATATTTACAAGTGTCAGTATGTGGTTCATAGTATTGTGCATTTTCATAATAAGCAACCATAGAACTATCTTGTCTAGTATTTTGAAAACCATGGTAAATTGCACATTCTTTAATAATATGAGTATGAAATTCTTTCTGCCTCATTTTATCCATTAACATTATTATGTCTGACAGTTTTCTTCCCGCTGGAGTATAATAAGAATCTAAATTCACTCTAAAACAATCTGCTTGATCTCTACCGTCTAATGTAGCAACATTACCATGTTGTGTTACTAACTTGTTTTTATCTGTATAAAAATCTAGTTCTTTATAAACTTTTTTAAGTTCGTCTTTAGTATACCAATTATCTATAACAACAGGTTTTAGTATCATTTTTTTCCTTGAAAATATTTAGGTAGCCCAAGCATGGGTCTGGTATCATACATATTTTTTTCTGCTTCTGGATTTTTAGAATCATTAAAATGTAAAAAAACTTGTGCACATATATTACCTTTAAAAGGCTCTCTCCAATGTTCAAGTTCTATACCTTTATAAACAAGCATATCTCCAGGCTCTAAATTTATTTTTACCCCTTTATTATTTAAAGGTATGTATTCACCATTTGAATCATCACCTGCTCCCTTAGGATCCACATATATTGGCCATGGATCTCCAGATAAAAAAAGTGTAGTTGATATCTCGCAGCTCATTCTATCTTTATGCCTTTCTAAAGTATCTCCTTTTTTATATAATCTTGCATAAGCATAAGTTTCGCTTAATTTTAGTTTAGTTGCTTTTTCCATTTTAGGTTTTACATAATGAAACAAAGTTTCCATTGCTTGATCCCCATAAATTGAATATGTATTAGGTACTTGTGGATCTACATAATAACCATGATCTATATTAAAATCAGTTATATACCTTTCAGCTTTTAAAATATTATAATTAAATTTTTTCATTTCTAAATACCTTGCACAAAATTCACCAAGTATTTTAGGAATAGCTTGTTTAATTATACAATATCTATTTTTTTGAAAGCTCATGTTCAAAATATTTTTCTGGTAAACAAATTAAATTGAAATGTATAAACCTAAAAGGCTCTATTCCTGGATCAACTGTAAATTCATGTGGTAAGTAAGAGTTAAAAAATACAAAATCACCAGGTTTAGGTCTTAAATCTGCTTGAGTAATTGTACACGACTGTACAGGTTTTTTGAATGGTAACTTTGTCATCATAGCACCAGGTCTTGGATCATGGAATATTGGGAAGGAAGTTTTTTCACTGCATTTTAAAAAATAAAATCCAGATAGATGAGCATAGTGTACATGATTTCTTTGATGTCCGCCACCGTTTTTACCAAACTCTTGAACCCACAATTCTGAAAAATCTACTCTATGCTTAGATAAATCATACCCCTGTGATTCTAAAATATTATATGACGTTTGACCTACAAATTCACCAAAATCTTTTATCTTTGGTTCTTCAAGTAGAGTTGTAGATGCATGGCTTATTCCAAAATCACCTATTTTTTTATTATAATGTTTTTCTCTAGTTTTAATAATTTTCTTATTATATTTTACACCATCTTTTATATACTTATCGCAGACTTTATTTAAATTTAAAAACTTTGGTTCACTTAAATGATAAAGTGGTGATTCAAACAATTTATGTACTTTCATTTTTACCTTTCATTATTATATCAATATGTTATATTTATAAAGCTTTATATCAACCTCATTATTTAAAAGGCCATCCAAGGTGCCATATTACTAATGAATATCTTGTGCCTTTTGTTACTGGTTTTACTCTATGCCATACGTGGGAAGGAAAAGTTACCACAGTACCTTTTTTTTGTAACTCTTTACAATGCTTAAAATTACTAACTTGTTTATCCTTATCTAAATCAGAATTTCTAAAATCAAACTCTACTTCACCTCCTTCGTATTCAGTAGCATCATTTAAAGATATAATGGTGGAAAGCTTTCTCATTTTACCATGATGATTTGGGTTATCGGGTCTATTATAAACATAAGGATTTTCTAAGCTATCTGAATGCCAGCCATAGTATTTTCTAGTATTATATTTGGCAAATTGCACAGGCTCATTATAATCCCATTGAAAATTCCAACCCGCTTTTTCATTAGCTGCTTGAACTATAGGGTTAGTTACTTGAAAGATCCATGTATCTGCAAGAAAGACAACTTTAGTATCTCTTTTTTCTTTTTTTTGTTTTTTTATGGATTCTTTGTTTTTAAGTTGACCTATTGTGGTTGCTTCAACAAATTTTCTATCTTTTACAGTTTTGAAAATATGATCAATAAAGTTTACAGGTAAAATGTCTTGGTGAAAATAGTAATAGTTTTTAAGCAACATAATTATAATTCTATTCAAGCTAGTATTTATATATATTTATTAGTATTTATATATATAAATTTTTTTTAGATATTTAGATTAGATATCTACATAACTAGATGTATCTGGATTCCAATATTGGTTTTGTTTATTTAACCATCTAATATTAGCCTCATCCCAAATAAATGTATCTTGAGCACAATAAGGATCAAAGTTTTCCCAAACATCTGTTTGATCGTTGTTTAGCTTTGTAGGTGGATTAACAGGGGGTAACCATAATTCTACACCATTTGCATCTGTATTTTTAACCCATGAATTAAATGGTTTAGGTGCTGTAAATTTTGAATTTTCATATTTAAAACCAGGACCAACTTTTGTGTCACCATCAGGTGTTTGAACAAAAGAATCAGATGTTTTATAATGCGCTTGAGCCCATTCTTGTACATTAGCTAAATCGTCACCAACGATTAATATTTGGGTTACTGTATCTGTAGCGTCTATTCTTGCGTATCTATGTGACATATTATCCTAAATTTAAAGTTCCTGAAACGTTAAAAGTTGCATAAGTACAGCAACCTGTTGTTGCTGTTGTGTTACAGCCAGGAGCAATTGTTACTCTTGGAGCACATGCAGTTGGGTATCTTAAAATTACAACTCCGTTTCCGCCTCTATTTGATTGTGAACCACCAGAACCTCCACCTAAACCATCTGTTCCAGGCTGAGTTTGTTGGTTTGAACCTTGTGGGTGTGAAGAACCTTTTCCTCCTCCGCCTGATCCGCCGTTACCAGCATTATATCCAGGCCAGTAAGCAAATCCTCCACCGCCTCCAGCGTATGTAATTGAAGAACCTGTAATTGAATTAGCAGTACCGTTTCCACCCGGTCCACCGTTACCTAATCCATTAAATGGTGGGTTACTTGGTTGTGGAATAGCTTGACCAGGAGTTCCTGTTCCGCCTGAAGCTCCTCCGCCTCCACCGCCTCCTCCAGCGATATATGGTTTTGATCCACCAGGAGCACCTTGAGGGGGTGATACGGGTGGTACGTTTCCTTGACCTACAGGAGTTGGTTGACTTGGACCATCAGAGGTTCCTCCTCCGCCTGCTCCACCATCTCTTGAAAAAGCTCTAGTCGTACAAGCAATTGCTTGTCCATCACCTTTTCCTCCACCTGCTGATGTAATTGTTGTAGCTCCTACAACTTCTGAACATCCTCCAGCTGATCCAACACATGGTGCGGGTGTAACACCAGTACCGACTGTAATTGTGTTTTCTGCAGATTCTAATGAAAGTTTAGTTCCTCCAGGAAAAGAAGTTCTCATTCCTCCTCCTCCACCTCCGGAACCTCCACTACCACCTCCTGCGGCAACAATTAAATAATCAACTTCTAGTGGAGTAACACTCGCTCCACCAGAGAAACCTCTTTTTGATGCTGCTCCGAATGAACCTAATATAGGCATAATTATTATTCTCCTTTTACTTTATTACGCAAACTGTGTTTGAGAAGCTAATACTGTAAATGTAGCGCTTCCAGTTTTAATAATTGTATATGTATATGTGTCTAATGAACTAGCATTACCTTCAGCTGGTGCTTCTCCACCTTGCCACTCTGGAGTAACAGATGATCCATCAATTTGTACAGCTGAATTATAATAAGCTGTTCCACCTTGAGCAACAATGTGAGCTACTGTGATTGCCTCACCTGTGTTCATAATTGAATCTAGTGAATTTGATCCATCACCTCTAATATTTAATGTCCAGTTAGCTGATGCATCAGTTGTGAAATTCCATACTGCTTGTGTTAAAACATCATAGTTAACAGTTCCTGTAGCAGCTGTAGCTTCAGTTGTAACTTTTTCAATAATACTTTCAATTTTTCCTTGACCATTAAATGTAACTTTTCCAGTTCCCTTTGGTGTTAAGTTTAAATCAACATTAGTATCTCCACCTGTTGCTGATAAAATAGGACCATCTCCTGTAGCAGCATTAGCCACAGTTAATTCATTTACTGCTGAAGCAGTTGTTGTAAATATAATTTCTTCATTACCATTACTGTCATCAATAGTATTAATAACCGGGTCATTAATAGTTGGTGATGTTAAAGTTTTGTTTGTTAAAGTATCACTAGTAGCTAGACCAACTAATGTATCAGTTGATGTAGGTAAAGTTAAAGTACCACTATTTGATATTGAACTAATTACCGGTGTAGTTAATGTTTTATTTGTTAGAGTTTGTGATCCTGTTAAAGTAACTATACTTGATGGTGTACTTACTGTAGCATTACTAATATCTAATGTTTGACCAGAAGGAATTGTAAGCGTACTACCACTTTGTCCCTCTATCTGATCTACTTTTAAAGTGCTTGCCATAATTCTTCCTTTTTATTTATAAAATTGTAAAAACTCCGTCGCCTGATATAGTAAGTACTGTACTGCTTCCGCTTACAGTTATAGGTCCAATTAACAGACTATTTTCATTTGACGTTTCAAAAGTTACGTTGTTTGTTATAGTTTTGTAATTAGAAAAAAATGTACCAGGTGTTATTAGTTGAGTTGGACTTACTCCTATACGATTGTTATTCATATTTTACTCCTATTACACATCCTCTAAAACTGATACTACTGCATCTAATGATGTTGAAGCACTACAAGAGACTCTTATAACATCACCAGTAGAACCATCATTCTGAACTACGATTTTATTACCTCTCATAATTTCTATTGATGTACCAGCTGGAATATTTACGTCTTTGACAATGTAGCTATCATTAGATCCGCTAAGATGATCTAAAAATACTTGTGCTGTTACAGTACTTGCTGAGGTATTTGCTAAATTTATACCTATAATTATTGATTCTAGAGCTGAAGAACCAGCACCTGCTGGTACTGTATAAACAGCCGATGCTGAAGCGCCATCTGACGTGTTTACATCTGAAATTGCGAATCTTTTAAAATCGTTGGCCATTATTTTCCTTTTAAAATTAATTAATTAATTTATATATTATATTTATAAACATTTATCATTCAATTTAAAAATATTTATAAAGCTTTACTTCTCTTATATGCTATATTTATAAAGCTTTACTATTCAATACTTATATTTATAAAGCTTTGATATTTAATATATCACATTTATATCAAACTATCTTTTTAACCTAATGCTATTGCTTGAGCGATCGCAAAAGGTTTAGTAGCAACTCCTACACCACCCTCGGTAAGTGTGGTTGCGTCTAAACTAGTCAATCCTGTTATTGTTGAATCTAAAGATATTGTTAAAGTATCAGTTGCAGATACTAAAGCAGAAACACCACCTGAACCTACAACATTTAATGTATCGTTACCAGAAATTAATTGAGTAGAAGAGGTTTCATCTCTTAATGTAAAACTAAAGGTTGCCCCTAATGCCTCATTAACAGCTGCAACAATTGAGGTTTTATCTGTAGTAGATAAACTTGTTAAATCACCTACGTCTGTACCAAGACTATTAAACGTTGTTCTAAACGTTTCTAAAGTGTCTGAAGTTGCTACTGATCTTAAAGCCATTATTTTTTAGTTACCTCTTGTAATAAACTTTTTATTTCTCTTAATTCTGCCTTTAA
>Ga0070749_10002281_pt1 | contig 12893 bp, 11 predicted proteins | sample VirMetDEL_Nov_18_FD_75180 | JGI IMG/M metagenome (GOLD analysis project Ga0070749, IMG submission 75180) | Aqueous microbial communities from the Delaware River and Bay under freshwater to marine salinity gradient to study organic matter... | ecosystem: Environmental > Aquatic > Marine >...
ACCCAGTTACGTCTACATATGAAGTGCTGGTAGTCGTAAAAGTATCAGTCTTGGTGGTACCCGCAACCTGCAACACACTACCTGCTGGCAAGTTGGCATCGGTAATTACACCATCCTGTACTACGCTGACGCCGGTTGTTCCATTTAATTCAAGAGCCATAATCGTTTCCTTAAATTACAACGTAGCGTGAGCCGGTGGACACCGTGACCGTGACGCCTGAGTTGATGGTTACCGGTCCGGTGGACATTGCGTTTTTGGTCGCCGGGATTGTGTAGTTGGTCGTGACCGTTTGGTCGTTCTCGACGAACACAGCGTCTCCACCGCCGCCGGTTGCGCCACCACCAATGCTTCCCCAAGCACTTCCGTTGTAGCCTTCAAATGCACCAGCATCTGAATTAAATCGAAAGTAACCAGCAGAAGGACTGCCATCGCGTTGCGCTTGTGTTCCAGCAGGAACAACAGCAGAACCAGTAGAAGCTGTCTTAGCTACCGTAGCAGCAGTTGTAGCATACCCCGCATCATTAGTCAATGTAGAAACATTATCACCAGACTGCAACGCACTATCTGCTAAAGCTCCTTGTGCAGCAGTAGCATAGTCAGTAGAAGCAGTGGTTGCTGCCGTTCCTAAACCTAAATTTGTTCTTGCATCAGCAGCCGTTGTCGCACCTGTACCACCCTCACTAATCTGAACTTGGTCGCCAGTTAAAGCAAAAGCACCTGAAGCTGTCAAAGAAGTAGTTACTACTCCTTTATTAAAGTCCCATGTGTCAGTAGCATTAGTATAAAGTATTGTAGCATTAGCACCATCAACTGTCAACCCAGCACCATCAGCTGCCGCAGCACTGGCAGCACCAGAAGCAACAGTGATGTTTAAATCATCCACCGTCAAGGTGGTGGAATTGATGGTGGTTGTTGTGCCATTGACAGTTAAGTCCCCACCAACAGTTAAACCACCTGTGGTGCTTAGAGTTGTAAAAGCTCCAGTAGAAGGAGAACTAGCACCAATAGCAGCACCATCAATCGTACCGCCGTTAATATCTGTAGTTGTTAATACAGAACTTGCTAATGTAACAACACCAGTGCTATCAGCTATAGAACCAGCAGAGGTCCCATCCTTAGCTTTAATATTAGTTACTTCAATATTCGTTGTATCAACTGTCGTTGCATTAACTGTGGTAATGTTACCTGTTGTAGCAGCGGCTGTTGTGAATGTACCAGCAGCAGGAGTAGTTGCTCCAATAGTTGTACCATTAATTGTACCACCAGTAATCGTTGCACCACTGCTAGCAAGAGTATTTAAAGTAGCTGTGCCAGAAGCATTGAGAGTGGTAAAAGTAGCTGTGCCAGAAGCAGTGAGAGTGGTAAAAGCACCAGAAGAAGGGGTAGTAGCACCAACTGTAGTAGCATCAATGGTTCCTCCATTAATATCTGTTGATGTAAGAACCGAACTTGGGATGGTAACGACACCAGTGCTGTCAGCAATAGTAGCAGCAGCTGTTCCATCTTTAGCTTTTAAGTTAGTTACTTCTACGTTTGTAGCATCAACTGTCGTTGCGTTGACATTTGTAATGTTTCCAGTTGTAGAAGTAAGAGTGGTAATAGTAGTAGCACTGATAGTGCCGCCTTCAACTTTGTCACCACTAATCTGATCGTTAGCTAAAGTAAGAGTACCAGCAGAAACATTAAGCGTTTTACCAGCACCTACGGTAATATCAGAAGTGGCAATTGTTGAGTTATCAATTGTGCCACCATTGATGTCTGCTGTAGTAAGAACAGAACTATTAAGAGTTACAACGCCTGTGCTGTCTGCGATGCTACCAGCAGCAGTGCCATCTTTAGCTTTTAAGTTAGTTACTTCTAGATTTGTTGTGTCTACTGTTGTAGCATTAACTGTAGTGATATTTCCAGTTGTTGCAGTGGCTGTTGTAAATGTACCAGCCGCTGGAGTAGTCCCACCTATAACAGAGGCATCAACTGTACCACCATTAATGTCAGCAGTGTCAGCAACAAGAGAATCAATGTTAGCTGTTCCATCAATGTATAAGTCTTTAAATTCTTTTAAGGAACTACCTAAATCAATAGTGTTATCTGTTTTGGGAGTAATAGCTGTAATACTAACTACTACATCTTGCACTGGACCAACGACAGTAATAGGTGCTCCTTCAGCACTTGTTCCATCATGGGTGTGACCAGTAGACGCATCAAACGCTGCTTCAATAGCATCGTATTCAGCATCAAAGTCTGCTGCATTGATAATGTTACCATCTGCAATGTTGTTTGCTGTATCTGCTCTTGTATAACCAGCCACGTTATTATCCTTCCTTAGCGCCTATCATGTGTAGAATATTCTACAGTTGCGGCGTCCAAACTAAATGGTGGTGACGTTCCGTCACTAACAAACTGTAATGAAGCAGAGAAACCGCTTCCAACAATCTGTGATTCAAATACTCTTTTTAATTTTGTACCAAATGTCGTAACACCAAAAATTGCGAGAGGGGAACCATAGAAACCAACAGATCCTGTTTCGTTAGTTAAAGAAACTGTATCGGGTTGTATGCTTCCTAAATCATCAAAATCTAGTTTTAAGTTTACATCAGTTGTAACAGATCCTGATGGGTCTGTATAGAGGTGAAGCTTATAAAATGTTTTTCTAATTCTTGGATCATTAAAAGGAACATAAGGAGTAGAAAAAGTAGCTAAGATATTAGCGCCATCAAAGCTACTACCATCTTCCATCTTATAAACATAACCGTCTGACTGAGCGAATAAAACAATTTCTTCAGAATTGTAATAATCACTGTCAGTCACATTAGCTTTAAATCCACTTAGCTGTGCCCAAGCAACACCTGAAGTGTCTCCACCAATTAGCTGTGTCCCAATAATACCCGAAGAGTTCTCTGTACTTACAGCAGCAGAAAAACCAAAGATTCTGTACTGACTTTTCTTTCTAATAACTGTACTACAAAAATTAGTAGAAGCAGCTATTAAGTCAGTCATTTCTTTCTGTATACCTTTAGAAACAACAGCTAAGTTAAAATCTCCAATTCTGTCTGTGGCACTTAATAGTCTTAATCCATCAGGACCTAAGAAAATTAAATCACCACCAATCTCTTGTATTGTATCTTCAGCTACACAACCAATGTTTGTAGTTATAGGCTGCAACACAAAGTCTGCCAGTGTATTACCAACAAGTCTTTGAATTCTTTGTTCAGAGAAAATTATAAGTTGTTCTCTAAAAACTCTAAGACCTGTGATCTCACTCCCTACATTCATAACACCGCTACCATTAGCAATATTAAAATCTGTATCTGTGTAAGGAGAAGTGAATATTAATTTATCACCTTTTGCAAAGAACAACTGATTTTTAAACCATGTTACATGCTGAGCGCCTGTTACATCTGAGTTAGTATTTATCTTTGCAAAAGAAGTTCCATCATATATAAAAGGATTGCTGCTGCTGGTAGCACAGGCTATCTTTTCATCCGAACCAATCCTATACTTAGTAAATCTAGCTTTACCAGAAATAGTGCAGTCTGTTTCTAAGAATGTAATAGTAGCATTGTCAGCAGGGCTACTAGCTAAGTTAGGACTAATAGTAAGTGTAGCTGCACCAGAAGTAACTGTAACAGCAGCTGTTATTGTATAGACCTTTTCTATCCCTGTAACAGTAAACGTATCTCCTACTTGTGGAGTATCTGTTAAACCATCTACAGCAAGTGTTCCACCAGTTTGTCCTGCGCCATTAACAAGAACAGTTCCATAGGAAGGAACATTTATTTGAGTATATCCAGATCCTGTGCTAGTATAAACCGAGTTGTTTCTAATTGCTACAGTTGTTCCATTCCATGTAGCTACACCAGAAATAAGATCACTTGTATTATCAAAAGTAACAGCAGCTTTATCTGCTGGGCTGCTGGCTAATGTAGATGAAAGTGTCAATGTAGCAACCTTAGTAGCACTATTATATGAAACACCTCCACCAGCAATTGTATATGTTCCTGTAACACCCGCAATAGTAAAAGTATTACCGGCAGCGGGTGGAGCAGCCATGTTAGCAACAACTAATGTCGTACCACTTTGACCACTACCTTGAACTTTACCGTTGGCAAAAACAGGAACTATACTAGCATCATACTTTGAAAAACCTTCTATTCTTCTGTAGCCGCCTTCAATAGACGGCTCAAAGTTTTTCAAAACACGAGCAGAACCCGGCGCTTGAATACCCTGCTGTAACGGAGACAGGTTCGATACAAGACCGCCTTTAAACTCAAAAGCGTAAGTGCTCCAAGCGTCAGCCATATTAGATTAGTCTAGGTCCTGAAATATTACTTCCCGAAGGTGTAATATAAGAAGAACTCATGTAAGTATATCTGTTAATAAGAATGGTTCTCATTCTCTTTATGCCCTCATCAAATTTCTGTTTTGAGATGGCAGCACTTTGTTCATTACCTCTAAACATATAAGCATGATACATAGCACCATCAATAATTACATGTTTAAATCTTTCAGGAATAGTAGGTACATCACTATACAAACTAAGATCAGTAGGTATAGTGTAGTATTCAAACACAAGAGTGTATGCTTGATCAGGAGCAGGAGAAACTAAATATTCTTCTGATGGAGCCTGAATAACATATAGAGGCAAGCCTCTTGTTCCAGTGTCTGTTGTATATTCTTGATCAACAAATCTTTTCAGATATTCTTCATAAGTCAACACATTTAACTTTGTTGTTGCATTACCAAGAGCATCGTCTTTTTTAATTCTAAAACTGTTGTAATCTATAGAAGAAGTTGAATCGGGAATAGCGTATCTAGTTGTTCCAGCAACAAGTGTCTCTTCTTTATTAGCATGATTGAATGTCCACTCAAAATGACTTTGAGTTACATCTCTAATAGCAGCATTAACACTATCTTTGGCGCTTCCATAAAAGCCTTTAGCTGTGGCAAAGCTAGCAGAAGTTAATTCAACCTCGTTGAATCTTCTATTAACTTGATTAACCAATTCTAAAAAGTTATAAGCCATTATGAAATCTCAGTAAAAAGGGAAGACTCCATAAGGAGCCTCCCCATCAAGACTAATTAAGCCAGTTGATCGCGGTCAACTTCATTGGCTTCGGTAGAGCCGATTTCGCCAACGCTCATCAGCAAAGCCCATACACGGATCTTACCAGAGGTAGAAACGGTAGTGGCAGCTTGCACCAGAACGTCAACGGTGTCAGCAGCGCCGAGCACCACAGGCTGGAAAGCAGCAGCGTTTTGAGCATAGTCGCCAGCGGTTGCGCTGTCGAAGGCAAAGCCGTCAACAAACACATCAGCGTCCACACCCGTCACACCCAAGTCCAGAACCGTGCCAGTGCCACCAGCGGGGGTAGCCATGACTTCGATACCAGCGTTGAGCACAACAGTGCCAGCACCAACCGAAATTGCTTCGATCACATCAGCAGCGGCAAGAGCCGAACCCTTAGCGGTAGCAGCGGCAGCAAAGTCGATTTCTTTCTCGACCATGTACACCTTGCGACCCGGATTGCTAGCACCACCAGCTGCTCTAGAAAGAGTAGTTACAGTAGCCATTTAAAATTCCTTTCAAAAAGGGGGAGAGTTACTCCCCCACAATTACGCAGCGTTGTACTTAGCTGTCACAATAGCTTCGGGACGAAGGATCTTGCGACCATACAGGTGCATACCACGAACAATGTCAGCAAAGCTGTCGGGATCACGATAGCTCTCTGTCTTGGTGATCTGCTCAGCCGTAGCAACAGCCGACTCATGACCGGCAACGATAATGCCGTAGTCGGTGTTTTGGTTAGCAGAACCAGTTGTGCCAGCGCCACCACCAATAGCTGGCAAGTTGTTCGACACATAGACCTTGAAGCCATGCAGGTTGTTCACCACCAAGCCGTTTTGCATACCAGAGCCACCGAAGTCGCCGTTCAACAAGCGGCTGTCCTCGTCCTTCAGGAGTTCCATGAAGACGGGATCAACCACCAGCCAACGACCATTGGTGTCAACAAATTGTTGATCCAACAGACGCGACATACGAGCCACAACCATCAGAGGCGAAGCCGTGCCTGTTGGCAGAGCAGTAGCACCCGGCAGACGAGCAGCCAAAGGAATCGAATGGTCACCAGCCGAACCGGTGGTGATGTTACCAAAGTCGCCCTTCTTGAGCTTCATCGTAGCCAACAGTTCGTCAGCACCGGCGGTATCAACCGACTTCGTGCCAGCAGCAGCTGTACGAGCAGTGTCAGCAACAGCGCCTTTGGCAGACTGTTTCCAGCCCGACAGGTAGCCGAGAACGTCTTGGTCATACTGGTCGCGCAAGCGATAAGCAGCACGGTCAGTAGCCAACGACATGAAGTTCACATGCGAGTGAGCAGCTTCAATGTCATCCACTTTGAAAGCAAAGTAGTTACCTTGATCAACAACAAGGCTGAAATCCTCATCGTCAAGGTCTTGAGCCGTGATCTGTGTGCCACGATTGTAAGACTTAACTGTGATTTCAGGTTCTTTGATGATCTTCACCGAGTCGCCAAAGTTGGCGATCTCACCGAAGTAATCGTTGTTTGTGATAGCTTCGGCAATCGAAGACTTACGGAAAGCAAGTTGAACTTGCTTGCTATAGATTACGGGAGAAAAGTTACCGTTAGGAAGATTCCCGTAACCAGATGCGGTAGGAAATGCCATTTTGTTCTCCTTAGATAAGGCATTTAAAATCACATACAGTGGCTACTACAGGGTCTTCTTAGTTAGGTGGTCAATAGGGAAGGTTCTAGATTCCTTCTCTATTAACGGCTAACCGCCAAGAGTTACTGGTAGTTCTTTTCTGTGATACACAATGTACTCTGCCGTACTTATAATTGGTGAGCCATCCGGTAGGCGGCAATTAATATTACTTTAGTAGTACTATTACAAAGGTAGAGGCATACCTAAGCATACCTCTACGAATAACCAAAGTTATACAAGCTTTTTACAGACTTGTCAACTATTATCTAGCATTGCCACTCATATCGTATACAAACTTACCAGATTTAATTGCTTTAGCAATTTCATCAGCGTACTGTTCGTACTGTTGAGTGGTCATCTTAGCCACTTGGCTTTCGTAAATTAAATCCTCAGACCCTTCTTTAGATGGAGTAGTCTTGGCAGATTTAGTTCCGACAGCCATAGCAGCTTCTTTGTCTGAAGACTTCTTAGGCGCTTTGATTTGTTTATCTGCCTTGTACAAATCAATTGCACGGGCAGCAGATCTAGCGTCTGTTTCATTCTCATACAAAGCTTTCTGAACCCAGTCGGGTTGTTCTTCAACCCACTCATGAAATTCATCTTGATCTCTAATATCATTAAAGTCAGGATGAAGCCTCATCAACTCAGCTTCAGCTTTATCTCTAGCAGCATTACGCTCCATCTCATCAACTTTGCGTAGACGCTCTTCAAACGAAGAAGACTGTTCTTGAGCCTTCTTAATAGCGATTGTCTCAACAATTTTGTAGACATCGGGATATTCAGAAGCCCAACTTTGCAGCTCTTCTTCCGTCTTTGGAAGTTTAATCTCCTTAGCTGTTGCCTTCTCAAGCTGAGTCCTTAGCTCATTAATTTGATTCTGTAACTCATCTTGTTGTTTCTGAGAGTGTCTACGAAGATCACCATATCTTTTCTTGAATGTCTTCTCTTCTGCACTCTCTGGTTCTGCCTCAGAGTCTTCAGCTGTAACAGTTACAGTTTCAGATTCTTTCGTCAGCTCCTCTAACTCTTGCTCTGCCTTCTTGATTCTATCTTCGTTGGCATTGCGTCTACCAAAAGCAACAACCCTTTTCGGCTGCTCAATAACTTCTTCGCTCATTTATTTTCCTTTCTTAATGGGGCTATCTGTAGCCAGCACCCGCTGGGGAAATAGGTAGCCAATGAGAAGTATACTACTTTATAGAACTATTGTCTAGTCTTTTTTAGAAACAAAAGAATATAGTTCTTGAGCTTTCTTCATCAATTCTTCTACAGAGTAAGGCTGAATTGCTTTCTGAAACTCCTCAGCTGTCTGCTTACCCTGTGCCAACATGTCCTTAGCAAAGCTTACGTTAAGCTCATATTGCTTGTCCATGTAGTCTTTAGCCATAGCCAACATGTCGGCTCTAATTTCAAATGGATTCTTTGACATATGTTTCTCCTGTGTGTGTGTCAAATATAATGCCCATAACGGGTACGATAATGTTCGATGTCACGAAGACGGGTTTCTACCTCATGAATATTTTGAGACTTAGAAAGATATCTTTCAATGTCTTTTCTTCTGGCGTCTTCAAACCATCTAACAAAACTGTATAATATTTTTTTCATTTCCATTCCTGTGTGTGTTGTGGAGTATAACATTAGTCTTCCTATTTTCTAGGAAACCAAAATTTAGTTTGTTTGTCTACAAATTCTTTGCAGACTGTAATTGTGTTATCGACAAGCATATTTGCAAAGCTTGTCTGTGTGTCAACATATTTATGGGCAGCATCACGAAGCTTGCCCTCTTCCATTGTGTTATTAATAAAATATGTTTTAATGCCTTGAAAGGCACTAACAAATAGTTTAGGAGACATCTTTATTCCTTGAAGCTATGCCTTTCTTTTTATTATCTACTTGCTTTTCTAAACTCTTTTCTTTTACTCCTGCTTTCTCAGCAGAATATTTCATAACATTTTTGTAAATAGTATAAGCTTTTTTATTGTCGCCTTCTTCAATGGCTTTCATAGCCGGTCTTAAATATTGCTGATAAATTCTATTATATACAACTTTTGAATTCTTTAAGTTATTCAATCCCTTAACAATTGCTGGAGCGTTGTCATAATACCATTTAACATCTTTCATTTTTTCGGGATCTTTCTTCATATAGTTATCCCTGAATTTACGGAGTGTTGTTAGCAACTTTCCTTCGTCTGGTTCGTTGTTGTGTTCTACAGCAGCAGTGGTTATAAAACAGCCACCACTGCCTGCAGCAGCACTATCACCTCCCCCAGCAGCAGCAATGCCAGCACCTTCAACCGAAGCAGCAGCATCTGCTACTGCTGCTGCATCAGCTGCTGATGAACTACTGCTTGAACTTCCACCAGAGTCACCGCCAACAGAAGGACCAACACCACCAAAAGCATCAAGACCTACAGTTTGACCTTGACCGTGACCCATACCACCAGCTTCTGGATCTACTCCAGAACCAAAATCTATACCTAATCCAGAAGATCCAGATCCACCGCCCCCACCACCACCCGAAGGTGTAGGAACAGCATACATTGCTTTTTCTGCTGGAGTTAATCCTTCTAACAAATCTGCGTTTTGAGCTTCAATAGTTTCCGTAGTAGAGACAGTAAAACCCATATCATTAATACCCATACCAGACGTAGCATCTTGGATACTAATAAAACCACTATTACCACCTAAATTATTTACTTTACCTCTTTCACTTCCAATGTTTACAATCTGACTATTATTCCAAGCATCTATTTGAGCTTGAGCTGTTGTACCAATTTTTCCTGCGATAATTGAACCAAAAGGTAAAGCATGTGCAAGAACTTGTGCTCCTTTAGCCATTGTAGACATACTTGCTTTTCCATTACTATCAACAGAAATTAAGCTTGTTTGTCCTAAAGCAGAAGGACCGGCTTGAGACTGAGCAGCACCTAGAATATCCATTTCCGAAGGACCACCACCAGCATCTCCAACACCAACAGCAACAGCAGCCGCTTTCTCTTCAGCTTCTTTACCTACTTGTTGCTCCACCGGACCATCCATAGGTTCAAATCCTTCAGGAATTTTTACAGACGGTTTGTCATTGACAAACACAATGTACATTACTCTGCCATCTGCGTGTTTGAAATATCTTGTGTCAATGCTTGGATTCTTAGGAGCTTTGGCTAAGTCTTCACCAGCTAAACCACCAAAGGCAAACTCTTGAGTTGCACCTTCTTCTGCTTCAACCTCAGACATTACGCTGTCTAGTTCACTCTCAAAGTTATCGTCATCCTCAAACATTTCATTAGCTGATGCACCAACCTCTTCAGCGTTACCCATTTGACCCATCTCGTCCATGCGTTGAAGACCTTGCTTAGCTTGATCTCGAATCTTCATCAACTTCTCAAGACCAATAAATCTTACAACGTCAGCAGGAAAAACAAACTCACCTTCGCTCAGCTTGGCATCAATGTCATCTCTAACTTCTTCTTGCATGGAGCCAACAGGAACTTCATTACCGCTAACAGGGTCAATGGTTCCACCTTCCTGCATCATGCCACCTTCTTGGAATAGTCTATTCATTTGTTCCACTGACCCGCCCTCTGCAAATCTTTTGTTATATTGAAGACCAAATCTAGGTTGTCTTCCTGTTCCAGTGCTTCCACTTACAGATAAAGATTCATTTGGTGTATCTTTAATTTTATAAACTGCACTAATATTTTTAAATTGTTCACCCATGTCTGGAGTAGTCTGCTGGTAGTCAACACCAAGCTTTCCAACTGTTGCGCCAAGTCTTTGACTATCTACTTTTCCTTTTTGATCATAGCCGCCAATTCTTTGATTGTTATAATAAGCATCGCCTTGTGCTCGGCTAAAAACTTTTTCAAGACCACCACGAAGAGATACCCCTTCAGAAAGTTTTATCTCACCATCAATAGCAACCCCTACTTGTTTTCCGCTTTCATCTAAAATAACACCATCTTCAAACTGTGTTTTTCTAGACTGAGAAGAAAAAGAACCAGAAGGAGTAACAGAAAAATTGTCGCCTTTATAAGTCAGGCTTCCTCTACCTCCACCGGGAATATTACTTCCTTCTAAAGAAATTCTATCAATTGGGTCATCTGTTTCAAATAGAGGCATTTGGTCCATTAATTTCATCCCTAAGTGTCTTTAACTTCTGTAGGCTATGTATTGCACCTTGTGCTCTATAAATATCTACAGTGTCAGTGGCTTGCTCTAGCTTTTTAATATGTAAAGCTATGTAATAATCAAGCATATCTTCATACGCTCTCCACTGCGTAACATTACCTGCCAATGGTTTTAATTTGTTTAACCAGTCTTTGTTCTTCATTGAATACTCTGCGGAACATTCCCACTAAAACCTTCTTCGCCGGGTGTCGGAGCTTGACCAATGCCAATGTTCCCACCACCTGTACCAGCTGTATCAGCCGGTGAAGGAGGAGCCATCTCACCACCTTGTGGCGGCATCTCTGGCTGTGCTGGCTGCATAGCTTGCAAAGCCATTGCTTGCTTCATAGCCTCATCCATGTTATTGCTTACCAGATCAGGATCTAAGTCCATGCTCTTTGCAATCTCACGAATGATGTAAGGCATCTTGGCAAACGGAGCCAATGTAGGATTGTTAACCACTTGCAAGAATTGAAGCAGACGCTGCGACCTAACTTCATTCTGCATCAAGCTTTCTGTACCTCTGGCTTTAACTTCTAAGTCTCCAGCAGTTTCAGGATCATAGTCAAACTGCATGTTGAAGTTAAAGAAAGCTTCACCAATCGGACGCAGAAGATAATCATCTACGTTCTTAATAACAGTTTTGATGCCGCCTGAAGCAGCATTCATCAACATAGAAATACCGGAAGCGGTTCTGCCTACACCCATCACTCCAGTTTGACCGTGAGAAAAAGATGGTAGACCTGTAGACTCGTCAGCCAAAACCCGTGCTTTGTCAAACATCATCAGGTTTTCCTGAGATACGTTAGGGAACTTAGTCCCAAACAAAGCTTGACCGGGAGCGCCGCCCTGTCTTCTAAATATTTTACCGGGATAGATTGTTAAGTCTTGTCCGGGAACGAGGTTGGTTTCATCTACCTCGAATACAAGGTTGCCAGAAAGCACCGCATTATCTACCGATAGACGCATAAAACCATTCATGAGAGTTTGTGTATCGTCCATGTTCTCAGCGATACCAACACCAAAGAAAGAGTAGGGATTTAGTTCATACGGTACAGCATAATACGGAATGCGAACTGGCTTAAACGGATTCAAAACTAATCTGATAATCTTCCCATTGCAATACCAAATGTTGGCTTGCAGTTCGGGAGCATCTTCAAGTTCTGCTGGAATCTTAATATCATTTTGTTCTAGAAGTTCTGTGTCTACTGTTCCCCAATATTCCAGCACTTCAAAACGCTCCACTCCAAAGTTAGGAGTAAAGTCTCTTAAATCATCTTCCCAATATTTCTTCTCATAATCTTCGCCCATGCTAATAACTTGTTCAATGACTTTGCCTCTGAACATTGGGCGCTTCTTCAAATTGCGAAGCTGAACCTTGCTTAGCTTATGTCTCTCAATAGCATACTGAGCTTCATCCATATTAGAAGCATCTGGATCTGGATAGAAATTCCAAACACTAACATGAGAAGTTTGTGGCATTGTCTTGATGACAGGGTTGTACTCACCTTCTTCAGTCCAGTTGGAGTACTCTTTATCTACAGCAAAAGGACCCTTCATGATGCCTGTACCAAACAGTGCCATCTCAAACGCAGCAGAACGAAGCTGCTTATTAGCTCCGCTTTCCTCAAGCTGGTCAATAATTTTCTTCTGCATTTTCTTTGCAGCAACTTGAGCAGGGCTATATGTAATTGTTGTCGGAGTTACGCCCGGACCTTCTTTTACATCTTCGCCTTCTAGCTGGTCGCGCAACGGACCAAGCATTTCTCTAAGAGCATCGCCCATCGGTCCTTCAGGTAAATCAGGACCAGCTTGCTCCATCTCTTTTAACTGAGGATTTGTCTCAATGTGGACATGCTCTGCTACGCCTTCAGGCAGTGTGGTCGGCTCAATAGAAAGAGGAAAACTGTTGTTTGCAAACAACACATCGGTGATTTGTCCGTATGCCGCAAGAGTTTTGGTCTTTGTTACTTTAACAAATACACGACTCTTCTCAGCTTCG
>Ga0070749_10002287_pt1 | contig 12863 bp, 20 predicted proteins | sample VirMetDEL_Nov_18_FD_75180 | JGI IMG/M metagenome (GOLD analysis project Ga0070749, IMG submission 75180) | Aqueous microbial communities from the Delaware River and Bay under freshwater to marine salinity gradient to study organic matter... | ecosystem: Environmental > Aquatic > Marine >...
CAGCTGTATTTAAATCAGTCTCCAGAGTTGTAAAGTTAGCATCTAGCTCCGCATGGGATAGTGGAGCACCTTTTGTTCCGCGTAAAGTAATTGCCATTAGCCTAATTCCACATAAGAGTCTGGTACATATAATCCTGAGCCGAGTCCACCCGAGCCCTCCTCAGCCACATACCTAGTAAGATTTTCATCTTGTCCGTCGTCTAGTCGTACCCAAGGCACAGTTGTATCTTCTGGTCTAACCCTAAAAAAATCAGCTGGATGGCGGGGCTCGAAGTCTTCTTCACAAACGTAGAGCCCGTCCCATCGCTTACGTAACTTAGAAGCTTTATACTTAAAGCCACATACGTCACATAAAGCATTCCAATCGCCAATTTTTACATAGTCCTTAGACATTGTTGCGCTTAGTCATCTCTAAAATAATAGTACCGTGGTCAGCAGCACCCAAACCAGTAGTCGATATTAAAATATCTCCCGTCTTGCCAGTACCGGCATTATTGACTAATCCACCGAAATAGCCTATTTGGTCTCCGTTTAGGTTGTACTCATAATCTGGAATATTGATAATCGGTACGTTAGCAGTCGCATCCCATGCCAAATCAGCTGTGAATCCTTGAAAAGTAGAATGTATGCCGATAATTTTAATATCAGTAGAGGCAGGACTGTAAGAAGATGCATCTATTAGTACTAGATTCGTTTCTTCACCAGAGCCGTCCCCCTCAATATGAACCTTAACTACTAGCTTACGGCTGCCGTCAACTATAGTTTGTTTTGTAATCGAATTAGCCATTTAATTATCCTATATACAGGAATAGCCCCCGAAGGGGCTATATAGATTAAGCAGGTGTGATAGAAGCTGCGGTCAAGAAGTTACCAGTAACAAAGATACTAGTGCCATCAGACCATAGCTCAACGAAGTCACCGACATTCTCAACACCATCTTCTAGCGTAAGAGTCGTGGCACCAGCTACGTCCTGTACGGCACCTGCTTCGATAATGCACCCTTCCATGACAGCTGCCGGGGCAGTAATTACGAAATCAGTAGCAAAAGCAGCACCGACAGTAAATTTACATGTCCAGCCTTGGGTAGGACTAGGCAATGTAATTGCGAAGCCAGTACCACCATCTAGGATATAATGTTGGCCATTGGACTCATCAGCAGTAAGAGTTTTAGCAGCTGAGAGACCACCTTTATCAGTAGAGAGTAGCATTGAGCTAGCACCAAGTTTTATAGGGCCAGCGAAATGTGTACCTACTGGATAATTTTTAACAGACATATTATTTGCTCCTTCCCTTGTCAGGGAGTCAACTTCTCCGTATGGGAGAATCTATACTTAGTATAAAAGGTTCAGCCCCCCGAAGGGGGCATCACCGTTAAGGCTTAAGCAGGGCTTGAGCCAAAGATACCACGAGGGTCAGTCCAACCGAAACTGTAACGACCAGTAGCTTTGTACTTGGCATTGTCAGTATCGAAGTCGTTGTCCATCGAGAAGGCATCACTACGACGTTCAAAGTGCTTCATACCATCTGGGCAGTTTGTACGAATAAACCAGTTATTCGAATCTGTCAGATAGTGATTCATCACTACACCGCCGGGGAACTTACCGTTGAGTACAGCCTTATCATTATCAGCAGTGCCGGGACGCATTGTGCTGTTAATGATACGGTCTGCTTCAAACTGCAAATCAACCGGGATAATCAGAGACTGGGCCTGAATAGCAATCTTCAGTCCACGGTCATTTTCCAATTTACCAATGTCGATGAGAGCTTGCTCAAGAGCAGCTTCCGACAAGTCAGAAGCAGTGGTTAGACGATTGCTATAAGTACCGCCAGCCGTATTAGGGTGGGCAGTGTTAAGCATGGTCACACCATCGCCGCCAACATAACCTGAGGTCTCAGCACGATTGTAAACATTAGCTGCTACAATCTCTTTAGTCTGATTCATGGAGAAGGCAAGTGCCGTAGCACGCTTCTTACCAATCACGTCGTAAAGATCGTCTTCAACCATTTCTGAGGTAATGACAAAGCCAAGACCGTAAGAAACATGCTGGTAACGAGTGATGAAGCCCTGCTGAGCAGTATCGTATGCAATTGCGCCACCTTCCGGCTTAACAGCTGCAAGACCAAACATACTCTGGCTGACATCTTCTTCAAACGCTTTACGCGAAGTAGAAGTATCAAACAGGCTAGTGTATTCAGTGGGATGAGAACTATAAGCATCCCCGTACCACTTATTAACGCCGGGCCATAGGGCCTTTGCGAAGTTAGAACTTGAAATAGGCATTAGTTATTCTCCTTAGTCAAATGCAGTTTCAGTCTGAGTTACCTGCACCCAATAACGAGTATTAGCAAGAGTGCTATCGTTATCAACGTAATCAGGAATCTCAACAACCATGAAATCAGCATTAGTACTAGTGCCTACTTCCTGAAGCGAACGTCCAGTAGTTGTACTACCAGCTGTTGCCACCAAGTCACAGTTACCACCAACTGCTAAATCAAGGTCTGCGTTAGATTGTACTTCAAAAATCATATCACGGGCTGGTACATAGAAAACTACGTAGTCAGTGTGAGTAGAAGCAGAATCATCGTAGAAGATTTTGTTCAGATTAACAGGGTCTACGGCAGAGCCGATAGAGCCAGTCATTGCGTCAATCTTACCAAAACCAATTGCGACACCAAGGATAGCTGCGTCGTTAGTTGCAGCAACTGCTGCCAAGCCACTCTCTAGATTGAGTAGGTCACCGACAAAAATGTCAGCACCATCAGCTACGCCAATAGCACGTACCTGTCCAGTCCATGGAGCGCCAGAAGTATGCTTGATGGGTGTAAACCCACGTGGGCGGTCTGGATTTGCCATATTTATATCTCCAATATTAGTTTAATATCTCCTAACAATGGAGGTAAATGGCTTATGAAATTTCAACTTTACCATAAGTACCATCTTTACCACTATTAAGAGTTCGTTTCATATCAGCCTCGCCGTCTTCAAGTGTTTTTGCAGCTTTAATACGGTCTTCCTCATACCATTCACGTTTGATTCGCATCAGATATGCTGTGACGCCTCCTCCTACGTTCTTGGATACGACAGAAGATGTACTAGAAGAACTGTCTACAGACTTAGTACCGACTTCAATATCGCCGTGTACCAACTCGTAGCCACCTTGTTCGAACAGGTTAATACGGTTTTCCGTATCATTTACCCAACGGTAAACATACGATTCATCTTTATCGGCTACAGTCATCACGTCACGTCGGCCACTTACTGGGACTCTATTTGGACGATTTTCACCACGGTTTTTAGCTCTAGTTGCCATTGTTACTTCCTCTTTATAATGTATCTGTCTTTACAGATGGTACTTAAGCTCCGCCATTCATGGCGAAGTATTCTTTAAGGTACTGTTCCTCAGTCATATCAGTAGTACGAAGAATAGTCTTCATAATACTGCGCTGGTCTGCTGGTAAATCACTAGCGTTATATTTAGACTTTACTCTAGGTTTACGAGGAGTACCTGAAGCTGGCTCTACTGCACTCGGCTTAGCTCGCTTAGGATTCTCAAACTTTTCGCCGTATGCACGTTTAATGTGCTTAGATACAGCATCGTAGACTTCACTACGACTCTTAGTTGGATTCCTGCGCCAGTAAGCTTCGCCATATACATCAGCTTCGTCTCTAAGGTCTGAATCATCGTTATACCAAGCGTTCTCTACTACCCACACATCAAAATCTTCATTTGTCTGTGCTTCGGCATCTTCCCGTTTGGCTGTTTCTCTAGCATCAGCTAGCTGTTCATCAATCTCAATAACTTTGTCGTGGTCACCCACGTCAAGAGCTTCTTTCTTTTGAAATTTAAGTTCTTCAATTACTTTTCTACGCTCATCCTCACGAATGTCTTTCTGATATTTAGCAATATTTTCAATATCAGATTGCAGTCGCTTGTTTTGGCGCTTAAGTGAATGTAGGTCGTCATATAGTGATTGACGGTCTAAAAATTCCTCAGCACTTAGATTTTTCTTGCCTTCTACCCCTTCTGGGTTCCAGCCTTTCTCAATAGCACTCTGCTCAATTTCTGAGTACTCTATTTCTTCTACTTCGTCAGTACTACCTAGTAACTCCTCCTTGGATGGGATTACTACTTCGTCTTCTTCGATACTTGCCTCTAGCTCTTTAGGCATCACTCACTCTCCTCGTCATCGTGCACTATTGCTTGAACGTCTTCATCATTACAAATGATATATGTTTTACCATTCTCTTCTACTGTCTTGCCTGAGTACTTAGCGTAGTATACTTTATCACCTACGGCTGCCCACGGCAATCCATCATCGAATCCTTTCCACGCATTAGGGCCTACTCCTACTATAGTACCCATTACGGTAGCTGCCCTCTCTCGTTTCCATTCTTCGCCAACATCGAGCTTAAATCCTTTCAAAGCCCCTTCTGCTAATTCCTCATCAAAGTGTTTAGGTTCAATTAGAACTCTGTGTCCAATTACTTCTAACATACTTAATCCTCTGCTGGATCGCTATATTCTATTTCGAGTAGTTGCTCAAGGCCTTCTATTGTTCCTTCACACCTTGCGGCTGATACAGAGTCTCCTGTCTTTACATATGCCCGCATTGCGTGTAGATAGTCCTCCTTGTAGTTATTCAGTACCTCTAGTACGTGTTGAGTTACAGCATTGGATTTCCAATCACTGAACTCCTCCCTTGATATTTCCATTTTTGCCCTCCTTTCGGGCCGTCTTCGCTTCTTCAAAAATCTTATTAGCACCTTGAATAGCAGTTAGTTCTTTAACTTGTGCTACTTGTGCTTCAATCTCTATTCGTGCCCAATCTCGTTCTGACTCATCTTGTGCCTTCTGTTGCTCAAACTCAAACTCAAGATTTGGGCCCGGCTCAGGCATTTGCATCAATTCTTGGATATTAGGCTGTTCTTGTGCCTCCAAGATACGACGTGTCACAATAGTTGGGTTAATATTGCCTAATTGCATTAGTTCCAGTAAGGCTTGTGCTTTAATGAGTCTCTGGCTTTCAGAGGCTACATTAGGGTCAGCCTGTGGCTGTACGTTAGTTACATCTTTATTGTAGTCAGTCTTAAAAATTGCCATGGCTGCTTGAGGGTCACCAATATCCAGAACCTCAAAATAGGACTCTGGCGGCAAATAAATTCGATTAAGTCTGTATAACTTTCGGAATTCTTTCTTGAGGCTGCGGTGCATTCGTTTATAAATAGAACCAAATACTTTAAGTCCCTGCTCAATAACAGCCATCGTTGTAGTAGCTGGTTGGTTCTGCCCGGGATTCTCACCTGTAAGAATATCAGTTACAGAGCCAAGCTTGTTGGCGCTATCAATCATCATGGATAGTAAGCTGTATAGTACTTGGCTAGGCTCTTTGCTAGGAAGTGGTACAATACCCTTGCGGAGGTCTTCTGAAGTACTATTGACCGTCTTCCACTCACCTAGTCCAAAATTCTTGTCACCACCTTTAATTCGAATGCCTCTAGAGATGAAGCCAGCATTCAGATTATTTAGCGTACCTGAATCCACCAACTGATTAATAAGAGTGTTGACAGTATCATTAATTGGTGACAGCAGGACACCGAAGCCAATATCATAAAACCCGCCGTCAGGGTTAGGGACAAAAGAATACTTAGTAAAATACTCAACAGAAGGTATGCGAATAATTGTGCCGTCTTCTTTCTGTTGTACATCTTCTTCATCCCAACGTGCTGCAATACGGAGAACTTGGCGACTATCTAAATCAACGAACACAATGTAGGGTTCTGAGTAGCCGTCACCATCTAAATCAAGACTTACGTGCTGTTCAATTAAAACATAAGGGGTAGTCTCATCGCTTAACGTGCCCTCATGTACTCCGATACGGTTATCGGCACTCTCATCTACAGTTTCGTTCGATGGATTTAATTCAATATCTTCTAAGTAAAAGCCTGTTACTTGGCGCTCGTACATGTCATTTTTAGACAGTTCAAGTACGTGTGTCTTACGAGGAGCATCGTCGAGACTCTTAGACCAATAGTTTACTACTAAATCCTTTGGGTATACGAGTTCACTTACATTGCGGCCTAGAGTGGTAGAGAAATAAGTTTTCTTGAATACACAGCCCACAATAGGGAGAATCATACAGAGGCGGTCCATGTCTTCTTCCCAGTTCTCCATTTCCTCTAGGAGCTGGTATGACATATGCTTGCCTACACGTACAGCAGAGTTGTACTTTTCCCCAGTCTCATCAAAACCACTAATCTTAGCCTTGACCACTTGAGTACCTGATACTAGTGCTGGATATGCTCGACTAGAGAACTGCAAAGCAGCAGTTGTTAGGATAGGATATTTTACGTTAGAGGCACCGTCCCATGGGAACGTCTTATGTTCTACTGTTTGGAGAGCGAGGTCCATATTAGAATCAAAACGGTCTTCCCAATCTGAACGAGAGTCTAGGTCCTCTTGGTACCCATCGACAACCATACTACCAATTTTCTTGAGAGTGTCCCCATCTAGGTGTTCCGCTATATTATCGAAACCTTGTAGTTCGTCAAAAGTTAAATCAGTATCAAACATATATTAGTATCCGGTTGTGGAGCATCGGCCAGAGAACGCAAAAGAGTCCTCACCATATTCGTCTTCATATTCTTCTTCGAGTACGTCTGCCTTAGATTTACCTTCGAGGTATTTATCCAGAGTTAGACCAATCCACGCTAATGTGTCCACTTGGTCGTCGTGAGGTGACCTAGGGAACTGCATCATTTCCTGCTGTAAATCAGGGAACCATGAAGCATTGTGGTTAAAATAAACTCCGCCCATACGCATACGGGCTTGAATAGAGCGTGCTCGTGTTTGTTTATCATTTACAGGGGTCATCTCATTCAAATTAACGAAGATAGACCGTTCGTACATTTCTTTGCGCAGGAAGGGCCCAATAGATTTTTGGATAGCTCCTGCTTCTACTGTGAATATCTCTGGATGGTATCTAGTATGGACACTGAAGATTTGCTCTATAATTTGAAGCGAGTCCCACCGTCCTCTGCGTACATCCACCACATATATATTATTTTTATCGTCTATGGCAATAGTTATTATTACAGTATAGTCAGCTCGTTGTTTATCTGAAATAGCGAAGTCTGCTGCTGAGTAATAGTAATAGTGCCCCTCATCAAGCTTATCTTTATCATACTTAAGGAAATCTTCTCTCCTGAAGTACGCATTCTCCTCATCCAGAGGAAAGTTAAGATATTCTTGAGAGTACCCGTCTGGCATACCTTGTTCGATATACTCTTGACGGGCCTTCATTAGACGTTCTTTAGGCCACATTTCAGGCCATAGTATCTCTTTAAAATCTACCGAGTGTGCTCTATAACGTACAGATTTCCATGCTGGGTTTTCTTCGTCCGTGTATTCTTTTAAAGGAGTCTTGTGTAACTCGATTCCTTTCTTCCTATTCTCTTTAGGCATGAGACGCTCTAGCAAAGCATCCATGTGGAGAATAGTGCCGACAATACGAATCACCCCCTTTTTGCTAAGGCAGGGGACCAAAGCGCCGAAAAACCACCTACGGAACTTAAGTCGCCGTTCAGTGTTCATTACCTGTTCGTCTTCTTCGAGGTCGTCACATACAATAAGGTCTGGACGTTTATTGCCCCATTTGGTGCCACGTACTTTCTGGCCTGAGCCTTTAGCTACAATCTGGAACTGATGGCCATCATCTAATTCTACGATAACCTTAGTCTCAGCATCCTTAACAATTCTAGCCACACCAAATAGTTTCTTGATGTTCTCATTGTCAATTAATTCTTTCTTGATGTCCCCTAGGAACTGGATAGACTGGTCTTCCGTACCTGAGACAATCATTACGAAGTTGCGCTCTCTGAATAGTACCGAGGCGAGCACATAAGAGTGGGTTACGGCTGTACTCTTAGCGTGTCCTCGTGGAGCTGCAATAGCTACGTTCTTGTGTTCTGATGTACACAGAGCCCATAAATCCTTATGGAATTCTGGAGTTACTACAGGCCCGTCGAAATTCTCCGCTAATACTGACCGGACAAAGCCGTGCATGATTTCAGCATTTAGCATATTTAATCCTCTTCCTCTATGACTTCGCCTTCAATTTCAGTTGCATTAGCGAACTGTAGGAACTTCTTGGCTAGCTTATCTAGTCTCTGCTCCGTAGACATATCATTAGAGATAGAGTTTGGAGTAGCCCTTAGCTGTGCTCGTTTATCGTGTACGATACTAAGGATAACTCCTGTGTCCTTCGTAGACAGTGGTAGTTGGTAGAATTCACCAGTCTTGGGGTCATATTTAGTATCTCCCTCGTCCAGTCCTTTCGATATACCTTCTAGTGCTTGATTCAAAATCCCCGTCATTTTAGCGTCCAGCTCGTCGTTGTGCTGGTCTCGGATTTGACGGATGGAATCTTCCCACCACTGTTGCTTACGCCATTCCCCTATAGTAGGGGCAGGTACGCCTGTAAAACTTTCTACTTTCTTTGGGCTACCTAGTACGATATAGTGTGCTGCACATTCAAGTTTTTTAGCTTCGGACCACCGCTCGCCCTTCTTGTGGTTCTTTACTTCGTCGAGGCGCTTATCTCGTTTATTAGAGACTCTGCCCTTGTTTTTTACCTTCGACGTTACCACTTCCACTATGTCGCTTGACATCTGTATCGTCCTTCTTCTTCTTAAAGATAGTATCCCAATTGTCTCTGTAGGCTTGAGATGCAGCCTTTGTCCGGAGTCTAGCTCCTGTTATATCATTGAAAGCGGGCATATCAACACTGTCCGCCTACACAAGTAGTGCCTGTCCAAGTACCTCCACAAGCAATACAGTTGCGCTTAGCCGCCTGTTGTGCAGAGCGAGGGGTGTATCCTTCCTGCTTTTTCTTCTTAGTGGCTTCCTGTTGCAGATTTGCTGGGTTCTTCTTTTGCATGATTATTTCTTCTTCCTTTTCTGTTTTTCGCCCTTTTTGTGGCCGTTATCCGAACGATTGGACTTCACAGACCTAGGCTTAAGGTTCTTCTTAGAGTTCGTACCGCCGCTGCGGAGGGGCTTTTTGTGGTCTACGTCCTTGCCATCACCCTTAGATACCGCTCCAGATTTCTCCAGTTTTCTACGTGCTGTAACCCGCTTAGACCGCTTTTTCCGCTGTGCAGGCTTTCCGTGGTAGTTCTCGTACTCTTTCTTGTAGTCTCGTTTATATCCCGGAGAACTAGGCACTGTACAATTCCTCTATAGTCTTACAGGCTCTACGAACCATAGTTCGATTGCTCCTGCGGATGTTTTTAGTGGGGGCTCAGATGTGAGTCCAGAGCTTCCTCATAGCCATCTAGGTTGTGGTCACCCCATACTGCCTCATCTCCCTCAAGGAGTAAAGCGGGCCTATCGTGCTGATATTTAAACATGAGCACCGACAATGGGAGTGATGTTACCGAATCACCGTCCCTGACATAGCGTTCTCCCGGTACTGCCTCTGTGAGGTGGCTCAGACCTTTGAATCCGGCCTTCATACTACCAAATGTAGACATCCGTTCTACGGAGTATCCATCCTTCACTAAGAGTGCTGTCACTACGTTAGCTAATCCTCCCCCTAGGGAGTGTCCAGTGATATATAGCTTATCTTGGGTATTCAGGGTAGGCTCTATCTGTTCATATAAGCACAGAGCTTGAACCCACACCCCTCTATGGACCCAACATCCTAGCTTGGAGGGCTTCCAAGGCCAAGCAATCATGTCCACAGCTACATCTAAGAGAGAGTCTGTACCTGCGAAAGCAATAACCTTGCCCTCAGGAGTATCCTGTATATAGGCTTCAGCCCCATTTACACATTCAATGTTGGGTGCAGAGTAGGCTCTATTACAGTAATCTAGGAGGTCTTGGTCAGAAATCAATAGCTCTTCTCTACTTCAACTTGAATTTTCACTTCGTTGTCGGTAATGAGGTAGTTGACTTCCACACATCCAGATAAAAAAGATAGAATTCCACAAAAAAATAATATTCTAACCATATATGTTCACATCCTGTTCACATAGCTCACTAGTGTCAAGCGTTCGCATTATCATTTATCTCCTTATCTCCCCCTCAGGGAAAGTCTAGCATCCCGTTCGGGCACAGGAGAACGGAGATTATTAATATATTTATTTATATGTTATCTTAGACAACAAAAAATCAAGAAAGTTCAATTTATTTTGCACTTTTTTCTATATTTTTTTAAAAAAAAATTATAGAGAGCACCTAGTTTTTATTAAACTATTGATTTTATTGCACTTCTTGTTTAAAAACGTCTATTTCCGCGAAAACATGTGTTTGAGCGTATTTCCAATTTCCATTTCCTGCGAATTTGTCTCCCCACCGGGGTCAACAAGAATCATTTTCATTTGAGAACTGTTCGCATCTGATAATGCTTTGCATTTGAGAATCATTTGCATATGATAATTAGAATCAATCCTAGTTTGCGGGGTGAATTAGTTTCTTTTATGCACCACCAATAAATTCAATAGCTTATCTCACTTATATTATTAGAATCTTATATGCTCCAGAGAGGCTCTGTAACCGACGATCTCTAAACCCTTGTCACACCATTAATAAAAATAGTTCGCAGTTTTGGCATAGTTGGCATGGGCATTGCATGGGCTATTTGTTAGTGTACACTAGAAACCGACCATTTTTAGTGTACGCGAACAATCGACCCTTGCGGGGCAATAAGTATTTTCTGCTAGGACTTGCATTGTGGGCGAAGTACTGTATACTGTTTACAAGGTCGGAGCATGGTGCGCCGCCTGTTTATCACTACTACTAAGAGGATTTAATCATGACTAAGAAAATGAAGAAGACCGATGTACTGATGACCGTTTCTGAATTGGATGCTTTCACACCTGAGTGGCGTGCGATGGCTCACGGATTCATTGATGCTCAAGTGTATAAGGACAATGCAGACGCGGCGAAAGCTCAGCTTGATGCAGCTGTCAATGGTGCTGTAGATGCCGATGGGGTGCGGGATGAAAAGTCAAGCCTATCGGCGCGTATGGTCGCAATTGCTCGCAAGTGTGCCAACGTGGACAAGTTCAATGATGTTTATAAGGGCATGCGGGAGATTATCAAGACCGCTGGCTTCACGGATAACGGCGAAACAATCCCGCCTCAGAAAGTGCCTCAGGCGATGGCAGACGCGGCTAGCGCATGCCGACAAGCCCTGAAGCTGGGTAACCTTGACAAGGCGAACAGTACTGAAGGCCTTAAGCGGTTGAACAAGGCGACGAAGGAACAAATCAGCGCCGAAACGCCGACGGGATTTGCTGACTACATCCTGCTATTGAAGCAGGCTCACAAGGCCGCCTCGATTGATAAAGGCGAGAGCCCCGCTCAACTGGCAATGACCGCCGACCTGAAGGCACTTGTGGACAAGTACACCAAAGCGGCTGAAGTGGCGACTGGTGCTAAGACTCCCGCCAAGCGCAAGGCAACGAAGGCAGCAACGAAGGCAGCCTAGACAGTAGCCCATTGACCAGCCCCTCGGGGCTGGTATTTTTTTATGACTACTATCAACAGTAAAGAAGCGAGCAAACGCCGATATTTTATAGTGTACACTAAAAGAGGACAAGATAATGAATGAATTAAACGACATCATAAACGATATGGAAACAAACGACTATTTTACAAAACAGGCTATAGCCGGTGCATTTATGAGTGGATATATAACGCTACAAGACAGACTCTCATATGATAACAGGTTTTGCAGTAAGATTATGCGTAAAGCGTATGCAAAAGGTTTCCTCACAGCAATGTACCACGACCATATATATGGGGTAGCTACTATACCGGCAGGGATACAGCTTAATGTCCTGCAAGAATTAGTTTTTGCCAGAGCTTGACTTATATAGTGGAGTATGAGATAATACTAACACTGGGAAATCTCAGCCTAAACGCTAGAAGTTAGCGTACACTAATAAATGGTGGAGGACACGGGTATGACTAACAATTTTATTGAGCTTGCTAAAATAGTATCTAATGGGTATGGGCTAAGTTCAGATGGCCAATCTTTTCTACAAGAAATACATGACCGAGAATGTAGTTTTTTAAAAGAAATTGTACCGATACTGACTAGCGTCCTCTGTTCTCCCTATGCTGGGGAACTTGAGAAAGGGTGGGCGCAGGACAAATTAGATAATATACTGGGAGAAAACCATGCACTATAACATGAGCGATAAAGTGTACCGTGTGAACCAGCCTCGATACAATAACCAGACATACCGGGAACCACCGCGAAAACGCGCGAAAACAAAAATGAGTGATTATGTAGGCCGGACTAATGACCCGCGCCTGTACGCTCCATTTATTTATTAACTGGAGGCTACGATGAAAAGTAATTTAATAGAATTGACGCAAGAAGTAGGTAAACATGAGGGGCTGTCCATTAGTGACCAATCTTTCTTACGTAAAATGTACGCGGAAGAATGTAAACTTAATGCTAAATGTATAGAGTCCCTATCTCAAATCCTGTGCTCCCCTAATGCGGGAGAATTGGAGAGGGTATGGGCTAGGGCGAAATTAGATAATATACTGGTAGAATAATCATGCACTCCAGACAATGGTACTCAGGATGTGATACAGAGCCAGAACTTGACTACAGTTAGTGTACACTAAAAACGAGGATTGAATTATGTCGAAACTAATCAATGGTAAAATACCAGCCGGTACTGAGTGTCCGTGGCGCACGTCATGTATGACTCATAACACTGATAATTGTTATTTCGCAGGCCGCCTATCCACACAAGATTTTAGTTGTGGTCTAGCAAGGGCTTTCGATATAACTGAGAAGTACGCGCATACAGTATGTCCGACTACTATCAACAAGGCAAG
>Ga0070749_10002291_pt1 | contig 12852 bp, 12 predicted proteins | sample VirMetDEL_Nov_18_FD_75180 | JGI IMG/M metagenome (GOLD analysis project Ga0070749, IMG submission 75180) | Aqueous microbial communities from the Delaware River and Bay under freshwater to marine salinity gradient to study organic matter... | ecosystem: Environmental > Aquatic > Marine >...
AAACTGCTGGCGAATCAATACGAACCCGTGACATTGGACGAACCGGTCATGGGGTATTTTGATGTGAGTGGCCAAAAAGAAACAACCGTTGTTGACGATGGCGCAATTTGGGACGTGTCTGACGACATGTCGTGGTTATAATCAAGGAATAAAAAATTCTAAATACGTGTATTAGCCGCAAACCGTTTGTTGCGCGGCATTTCATTACGGGTTATTGCTCCGTTGCAAAGGAGACGGTTCTATGGCTTTTCAAGTTTCTCCGGGTGTGAACATTACCGAACTCGACCTGACCGCTGGCGTGCAGGCTGCATCGCTGTCGGCTGGTGCGTTTGTTGGCATGTTTGAGTGGGGTCCAGCACTGGCACCCATCAGCATTGCGTCTGAGACCGAGCTGGTCTCCGTGTTCGGCAAGCCGGACTCGACCACATACGAGTACTGGTTCTCGGCTCAGTCCTTCCTGACCTATTCCAACCAGTTGCGCGTGGTGCGTGCGATTGCGTCAAACGCACTCAACGCGACCGCTGAAGCGAAGACGCTGACCGGCACGGTGACGACTAACGGCAGCACGACTGTCGTAGGCACCACGACCGCGTTCGACACCGAACTGGTCGTGGGTCAGACTATCGTGGTCAACGCGGAGTCTCTGGTCGTGGCGACCGTGACCAACTCGACACAGATTACGGTTGCAACGGCCCCTGCCACTGGAAACGTCACCGGTGGAGCAGCGACCGCGTATGGTGTGCTGATCAAGAACGAAGCGCAGTGGGATCAGTCCTTTAGCACCGGGTCAGCGGGGTACGGTCTTGCCGCAGGTAAGTGGCCGGGCGACCTCGGTAGCAGTCTCAAGGTGAGTCTGTGCCCGAGCGCGACCGCCTTCGAGGACACCTCGCTGACCGGCACCAGCGTGACCGCGAATAACGACACCACGACGCTGACCGGGTCAGGTACCGCGTTCGACACCGAATTCGTCGCAGGTGACTTGCTGGTCCTGATTGATTCCAGCAGTCGTGAAGTCGAAACGGTGAAGATCGAGACCATCACCAACGCAACACAGGTTATTCTCGCCACCAAGCCGACGTTCGACGGCACCTACACCACGTTCAAGCGTCAGTGGGAGTTTGCGAACTTCTTCGATGGCGCCCCGGGCACCAGCGCGTTTGCAGATAACAAGGGTGCGAGTACGGACGAAATGCACGTGGTCGTCGTCGACGAAGACGGTCTGGTCACGGGTGTGCGTGGAACGGTCATCGAGAAGTTCGCGTACGCGTCGAAGGCGTCGGATGCGAAGGATGCGTCGGGGAACAACAACTACTACGTCAACCGTCTCAACCGTGAGTCGGAGTTCGTGTGGTGGTTGGGTCACGTCGGGACCACGACCAGTTGGGGCACCCCCGCAACATCGGGGAAGACCTTTGGTAGTGCAACGCTGCCGTACACGAAGAGCCTTGTCGGTGCGGTTGACGGCAACAGCACACTGACGGACGGTAACATCCAGACGGGGTGGGATGAGTTTGCAGATCCTGACACCACGGATGTCGCACTGCTCGTCACGGGTCCGGCGGATCCGCGCACGGTGGGTGTGTATGTCATCAACACGGTCGCGGAAGTCCGAAAGGACGCGATCGCGTTCCTGTCGCCGCGCAAGGCGAGTGTGGTCAACAACGCGCTCGACGAGGTTGCGGACATTACGACTGACCGGGGTTCCATCAACAGCAGTTACGCGGTGATGGACAGCGGGTGGAAGTACATGTATGACAAGTATAACGACGTGTTCCGGTGGGTGCCGCTCAACGGTGACATTGCCGGTCTCGCCGCACAGACGGATACGACCAACGATCCGTGGTACTCGCCCGCAGGGTTCACGCGTGGGAACGTCAAGAACGTCGTGAAGCTCGCGTGGAACCCGAAGCAGTTGCAGCGGGATGACCTCTACAAGATTGGGGTCAACCCCGTGGTGAGCTTCCCCGCTCAGGGTGTTGTGCTCTACGGTGACAAGACGTTGCTGACGCGTCCGAGTGCGTTTGACCGCGTGAATGTGCGTCGTCTGTTCATCGCACTGGAGAAGACCATTGCGCGGTATGCGAAAGCGCAGCTCTTCGAGTTCAACGATGAGTTTACACGGTCTGCATTCCGGAACGCGGTCGAACCGTTCCTGCGTGATGTCAAGGCGCGTCGCGGAGTCACCGACTTCTTGGTGATCTGTGATGCAACCAACAACACATCGCAGGTGATTGACGCGAACCAGTTTGTCGGTGATATCTTCGTGAAGCCGACACGCGCCATCAACTTTATCCAACTGAACTTCGTGGCAGTTCGCACCGGTGTGAGCTTCCAAGAAGTTATTGGTGCGGTCTAACGCGACCATCCTCGAAGAAGAAGGAGAATAACCAGTCATGGCATTTAATCTGGATAACTTTCGTAACACCCTGCAGGGTGGGGGCGCTCGTCCGACACTGTTTGAGATGCGCCTGAACCTCCCCGCAGCGGTCTCGCAGGGTCGTGTCGCAGCAGCACTGTCGCCGTTCATGGTGAAAGTCTCGGAGATTCCCGCATCAACGGTCGGGTCGATCGAGGTGCCGTACTTTGGTCGTAAGGTCAAGGTTGCGGGAGATCGGACATTCGCGAACCTGACGGTGACAATTATCAATGACGAGAACTTCGCGATTCGGAAAGCCCTTGAAGAGTGGATGGACCGAATTGCGGGTCACAAGTCAGCGGAATCGCAGTTCCCCGGTCGGAATACCGATGGTGGGTATGTTGCGAATCAGGAACTGGTGCAGTATGGGCGTCAGGGAAACCCACTGCGGACCTACACCTTTGTGGGGGCGTTCCCAGTCACACTTTCGGCGATGGCGGTCGATTGGAATGCGGAAGGCACGCTGCAGGACTTTACGTGTGAGTTCGCGTACCAGTGGTGGGAAGTCAACGGACAGATTCCCACACGGGATAACGGCGGTGTTCGCGTCGGGATCGATATTAACGTAGGTGCGTAACACACGTCGCTAAATACTTCTGTGATGTCGGGAGCGGGATATGCGTATGTCATATCCCGCTCTCGAAATACTATGTCCGTGATTACGTTCGATAACATCATGATTACCGTGCACGACGTAACACAGATCTGTGAGGTGGGTTATTCCTAAGCTCTTTGGCTTCGAGTTCAACTTCAACCGGAAGTCGTCGGCTCCCGCGTTGAACACGCTTGAACCGTCTAGCAACACAATCAGTTTCGTTCCCCCCGATAACCGCGACGGGTCGCTGAACGTCCAGTTCGGTACCGCCGGCGGCTACTTCGGCTATTATCTCGATCTCGACGGCACCGTCGTTGATGACTTTCAACTCATCAACCGGTATCGAGAGATGCAGATTGTCGCGGAAGTGGACGAAGCGATTGACCAAATTATCAACGAACTCGTCGTGCAGGACAACGACCGAGTCCCGGTGTCGTTGAATCTGGACTACACCAACCTCGACGACGCGATCAAGGCGCGTATCCAAGCCGAGTTCGATCATCTCCTGAAGCTCATCAACTTTCACCGCGATGCGTATTCGGTGCTGCGTCAGTGGTATATTGACGGGCGGTTATATCTGCACGTCATGGTGGACGAGAGTGCACCGAAGTCGGGGGTGCAGGAACTTCGGATTGTGGACCCCCGCACGATTCGCAAGGTGCGGGAAGTCGCGCGAAAGCACCATCAGGAATCGCAGACGAATATCGTGGAAGTCGTCCGCGAATACTACGTCTATAACCCGATGGGGTTTGTCGCACCGACGAATATTTCGGGTTCCACGAATCCCACATCAGCGATGCTGAACTACAACGGGATTCGCATTTCCGCAGACGCGGTCGCGTTCTGCCCATCGGGTCTGTATGACTCGAATAAGCGAACCGTGCTATCGTGGTTGCACAAAGCCATCAAGCCGTTGAACCTGTTGCGGATGATTGAAGACTCCACGATTATCTATCGCGTGTCGCGTGCGCCGGAACGTCGCGTGTTCTATATCGATGTCGGCAACATGCCGAAGCAGAAAGCGGAACAGTATCTGTATGACATCATGCAGAAGTACCGCAACAAGCTCGTGTATGATGTCAACACTGGTGAGATTCGCGACGACCGCAAGTTCATGTCCATGCTGGAAGACTTCTGGCTCCCGCGCACGGACGGCGGGAAGGGCACGGAAATCACCACGCTCCCCGGTGGTCAAAGTCTCGCGCAGATGGACGACGTGGACTACTTCCGTCGCAAGCTCTATCGTGCGCTTGGTCTCCCGCCGTCGCGGATTGATCAGGGACAGGGCTTCAATCTGGGTCGCGCATCGGAAATCACCCGCGACGAACTGCGGTTCAACAAGTTCGTGCATCGCTTACAGGTACAGTTCAACTACCTGTTCGATCAGCTCCTCGAAAAGCAACTGCGTCTCAAGCACATCATGACCGAAGCGGAATGGAACATGGTCAAAGATTCCATTCGCTATCGGTGGCAGCAGGACTCCTATTTCGAAGAACTGAAGATGAACGAAATCATGCAGACGCGTCTGAACCTTGCGTCGCAGATTGATCCGTTTGTGGGACGCTACTATTCCGAGCAGTTCGTGCGTCGCGAAATTCTGCATCTCACGGACGACGAAATGGTGCAGATTGCCGCCGATAATGCAGATGCAAAGGCGTCATCTGTCCCCGCACCGTCTGACACCTCGTTTGACGCACAAGCGGACCAAACGCTCGCGCAAACGAATAACTCCCCCGCAGGCAACACGAATGTGTCGTTCTCGCCGCCGGACGGCTATGGTCCTGAAGCGAAGAACACGAAGGACTAAATACGATTATGGCATTTACCGCAAATAGCGCGCAGACACAGGTTCTGGTTGACAATCACGACCGCGTGGTCGTCAAGTGGATGTATTACAGTCCCGATAAGACGGCCGAGACCGACGTGTTGAAGCTCAACGTCGAGACGCTCGCACACCGTACCTTTGAACTGACCGTCGCGAACACCGCGAACGCACGGTTCCAGCCGGGGGATGTCGTGACGGGTGCGACGAGCAACGCGAGCGCGTTTGTCGCGGAGTGGCGTCTGTCAACGAACACACTCGTCGTCGTGGACATTAGCGGGAACACCGCGTTCACGAACACCGAGAACATTACCATCGAACGCACTGCGGGTGTAGTGCCGCTGAGTCAGTTCACGGTTCCCGCGCGCGATCTGGAAATTCTCAACCTGAGCTATTCCGTCGGCGACATTGCTGCACTGGAAATTGGTGCCGGTGGCGTGTATGCGAATAGCGACCCGTATGTGCATCCCGTCGTGATGTTGCATGACGTGGGTATCTACGGCAAGACGGGTCGGACACCGAATATGCCGCGCACGCCGAACCCGGCGCTGAACCCGACGGGGAATTATTATGTCTCGACGTATTCGTCAGCGAGCACCTCGTTTATCAACTATTTGGTGCTGATCGAATTCGCTAAGGTCAAGGGCTTCGCGCAGAAGCCGGTCTACTAAGAGAGGGATGCGACTATGAACGCGTTTACGAAGCTCGTCAACTCAGTGTCCACCGCGAACTATGGTGCAGCAAATCAGGTGTTTAGCCGGATTATGCAGCAACTGGTCGCGGACCGCCTTGAGACCGAAAAGACCCGCATCTTCAAGGAAGACGCGGAGATGACCGACGCGCAGATGAAGAAGCGCGAAGAGATCGTCATGTCCATGAAGGACAAGCAAGCCGACTTCAAGGATCGCTACGGTGACCGGTGGAAGGAAGTCATGTATGCGACCGCGACGAAGATGGCGATGGAAGAAGGCGATACCGAGTATCAAGCCTATTTCCGCGATATGCTGAAGAAGCACGGGTATGACTCGCCGTCGGATATTCCTGCGGACAAGAAGGATGACTTCTTCAACGCGGTCGATGCGGGCTACACGGCAAAGAACGAAGGCTGGAAGAAGTAACATGTCGTATCCGACATTTCGCGAGTTCCTTCGGGAAGCGAACCTTACGCGGACATCCCCGGTACTTCCTCGGGGCGCGCGGGTGAAGGTGCCGCATCGCGGACGCATGGTGAATGCGAAGGTCATTCGCTACGATAAAGGCGACCCGCATGGCTGGCCGTTCTACGTGGTGGATGTCGGAGAATACGAATCTCCGAAAGTGCCGGTGGATAAAGTTCGCGTCGAATCGATACACGAACTCATTAAGAAACCGTGGCCGCCTGGACCGACCGACCCCGACGATGGGGGTAATGGTGATGGTGATGCAGGGAATGGTGACGGTAACGGGGACGGGGACGGGGACGGAGAGTAGGAGATAGACCGATGAAGTTTATCGCAGAAGTTGTCGAACACGTCAAGCCGATTGTGGAAGCTGCTGGCAACGGCAGCAAAAACTACATGATCGAAGGGGTGTTCCTGCAAGCGGAAGTCAAGAACCGCAACGGACGCATCTATCCCTTTTCCGTGTTAGAGCGGGAAGTGATGCGGTATAACGAGGAATACGTCAAGCAGAATCGTGCGCTCGGCGAACTCGGTCATCCCGACAGCCCGCACATCAATCTGGATCGTGTGTCACACATGATCACGGAACTCAAGTCCAACGGCACGGACTTCGTCGGGAAGGCGAAGATTATGGAGACGCCGTTTGGAAAGATTGTGAAGTCCTTCATCGACGAGAATGTGCGCTTTGGTGTCTCGTCGCGCGGCGTGGGGTCGTTAGAGTCCACGCATAGCGGAGATATGGTCGGTGATGATTTCTATCTTGCGACAGCGGCAGATATTGTCGCGGACCCGAGTGCACCGGAAGCGTTTGTCCGGGGTCTGACGGAAGGTCGCGAGTGGGTGTGGGAGAACGGCGTGTTGTCGCAGCGTCAGGTGGAGCAACTGCACCAGACCGTTCGTCGTGCACCGGTGAAGAGCCGCGCGGCACGTCACACACTGGAGACTCGGGTGTTCGAGTCGTTTATGCGAGAACTGTCCAAGAACACGAAGGTCCGATAGTCGTAAGAGTCTTGTTTGTCTAAATATATCCGTAACGCCGAGATCGGCATTATTTTTCCTCTCTGAGCGAGGTACCAATGGCAGAGCAGCTTGTTAATCCAGCATCAGCGGCGCAGTTACAGCCGCGTAATTCAGAACCGACACACCTCGGTGGTCTGTCGTGGGACGATCTCGGTGGCACGACCACGAACAGTGCCCCGAACTCCGCGACCATCAACGCCGCGGGTGGGGTCAAGGGTCAGGACACGAGTATCCCTCGGTCAGTCCCCGCAGAGCCGTCACATCTCACCGGTCTGAAGGCCGAAGAGGACGAGACACCGGAAGTCGAAGTCGAATTCGGTGACAAGATGGCCGAAGAAGACGAGGTCGATGACCTCGATAAGGCGCTCGACGAGTTCGACGAGCTGCCGAAGTCCGACATCGACGTGAAGAGCGAAGAAGAGGGCGACGAGGACGAGAAGCTCACCGAGGAAGCCGAGGACGACGAGAAGAAGGACATGTCCGAGGAAGACGAGGACGAGACGAAGGAACTCGCCGAGGAAGAGGGCGAGGACGAGAAGAAGGACATGTCCGAGGAAGAGGGCGAGGACGAGAAGAAGGAACTCGCCGAAGAGACCGAAGACGACGAGAAGAAGGACATGTCGGAAGAGGACGAGGACGAGACGAAGGAACTCGCCGAGGAAGAGGAAGAGGGCGAGAAGGTTGACGAGGACGAGGACAAGGACGACGAGAAGGTCGTTGCGGAGTCGCTCAAGGTTCGCGTCAAGATGCCGAAGACGTCGTTGTTCGAGTCCGCCGGGTTCAGTGCGAAGCAGCAGAAGAAGGTGGCCGCGGTGTTCGAGTCCGCGATCAAGCAGACCACGAAGCAGGTCGGCGCGCAGATTCACGAGCACTATCGTGCGCTGCACCGTCGGAAGCTCGCGGAAGCACAGTCGAAGCTGGAGTCGCGTCTGAACGACTACTTGCAGGTGGTCGTCGAAGAGTGGTTCAATGCGAACCGTGTTGCGGTGCGTCAGTCACTGCGTGCGGACCTCGCGGAGAACTTCCTCAACGGTCTCCAGACACTGTTCAAGGAGCACTACATCGACGTGCCGGAGAGCAAGGTTGATGTGGTGAAGACGCTGACCAACGAAGTGAAGTCGCTGCGTGCTCAGGTGAACGAGCAGGTGACGCAGAAGATGAAGCTCCGTAAGCTCGCTGAAGCTGCAAACAAGAAGCGTATTGTCGCCGAGTTTGCTCGCACCCTCAGTGAGTCACAGTCCGCGAAGCTCGAAAAGTTAGCGGAAGACACCGCGTACGTGAGTGCGAAGGACTTCCGTGAGAAGTTGACAATGCTGAAGGAAAGTTACTTCGGTGAATCACGGCCGTCACAAGTGACGCGTCTGCCGGAAGAGAACGTGCAAGTGGTGAAGGAAACAAGTGGTGCAAAGAGCGAAGTCGATGTCGTCGCAGACGCGATCTCTCGCCAAGTTAAGTCAAATTGGTAAGGGCTGTAAAGTCGAAGTTGTCTAAATAAAACCATCAGCGTTGTCGTAGACACGCTTTAGTAGTAGGAGTTACTAACATGTCAGATACATTCCTGACCGAAGAAGTCAAGCAGAAGTGGTCGAAGGTCATCGACCATCCGGATCTTCCGAGCATCAATGAGACGTGGAAGAAGCGTGTCACCGCTGTGGTGCTGGAGAACACATCGCGTGAACTCGCGAAGGCCTCGCAGGTGCTGCACGAAGCGGCGCCCGCGAACGCGAGTGGTGCGTTCCCCGCTGCGGCAAACCTCAAGGGGTTTGATCCGATTCTTATCTCGCTCATCCGTCGTTCGATGCCGAACCTGATCGCGTATGACATCTGCGGTGTCCAGCCGATGACTGGTCCCACGGGTCTCATCTTCGCGATGAAGGCACAGTACTCGTCACAGGGTGCGAACAACGAGGCGCTGTTCTTCGAAGCGAACTCGTCGTTCTCGTCAGCGAACCTCGGTGGAACGCAGACGGGCACGCTGCCTGCGGGTAACACGTCCGCACTGTCGAACTCGACCAACTACACCTACGGGACGGGCGTGACCACGACCCTCGGTGAAGGTCTCGGTACCGACAGCAACGTTGCGATTCCGGAGATGGCGTTCAGCATCGACAAGGTGACTGCAACCGCTGTCACTCGGAAGCTGAAGGCAGAATACACCCTCGAAATCGCTCAGGATCTGAAGGCGGTTCACGGTCTCGACGCTGAGACAGAGCTGGCGAACATCCTGAGTGCTGAGATCCTCGCGGAAATCAACCGTGAGGTTATCCGCACCATCTACTTCAGTGCCGTGACCGGTGCTGCGAGTAACGTGGCGAACGCGGGTATCTTCGACCTCGACACGGACAGCGACGGTCGCTGGATGGTGGAGCGGTTCAAGGGTCTGTTCTTCGCAATGGAGCGTGATGCAAACGCGATCGCCAAGGCGACTCGTCGGGGCAAGGGTAACATCATCCTCTGCTCGTCAGACGTTGCCAGCGCCCTCGCCGCTTCAGAGTTCCTGTCCTACGCGCCCGCGTATGACGCGAAGCTCTCGGTGGACGACACGGGTTCGACCTTCGTCGGTACCCTGCAGGGTCGCTTCAAGGTGTTCATCGATCCGTATGCTGCGACGAACGACGCGCAGCACTACGTGGTCGGGTATCGTGGTACGTCACCGTACGACGCAGGTCTCTTCTACTGCCCGTACGTGCCGCTCCAGATGCTCCGCGCTCAGGATCCGAACAGCTTCCAGCCGAAGATCGGATTCCAGACGCGCTATGCAGTGGTTGCCAACCCGTTCAGCAACACCTACGGGAACAGCGACGGTTCGATCGCCAGCCGCACGAACCAGTACTACCGCATTGTGAACGTCCGCAACCTGATGTAAGACCCGCACCCTCGGGTGCAACACGACGGGGTGGAGCTTCGGTTCCACCCCGTTTTTTTATTATGACCCCGCGTGCTAAATACTCATTGCGATGCAGAGCTTTTCCGACTATCTGGTAGAATTCGGCGACCGACCGTATCCGTGGAAAATCATCACGGACACCCACGACATGCTCGAAGCGTCGTTCACCCCCACACTGGCTGCTGGAGAAGAACCCTACTTTTACGTCGTGACGCTGTGGGGCGTCGAACGGTCGAAGGTGACGCCGGGGATTCCGGGACCACCCCCGGTCTGGACGGTCTGGGAATTTGGGTTCGCGCTAATCCGCCCGAAACAGACCACGCACTCCACCGTGGGTGCGACGCTGACCTCTCGCGGGTACCAGTACGGTAGTAGTCTGGTGGGGACCATGACGCAGGCGCCCGCGATCATCTCCACCGTCGCCAACATCTTCCTCGCGTTCGTGCAACGACGCGCGCCACGAGCCGTGGTCTTTAGTGCGAAGGAACCGTCGCGACAACGGTTGTATCAGCGATTAGTGCAGCGCGCTGACCAACGCTTGTCAAACTATCGCAGTGTGCGGGGACGCGCCGGGGAATATCGGTTGGAGCGTCATTTTTGACATCGGCGCGACCGCGTGCTATACTGTATGGAACCGCCACGAATGGCGGATGAAAGGCGGACAGATGTTTGAAGAAGATATTGACCCCGAAGCACGACATGCGACCTCAACAACGTGGGTCGAACACGAAGTCCGCCGACTCTTGAACGAGCGCGACGAACACGCACGACGGTGGTGCGACCTTGGGCGCTGGTTGCAGCAGCACCGCACACCAGACATCGCGGTCAATGACGTGCTGCGCTACATGGGTCTGCGTGATCCCCGTAGTGACGAGACCGGCACACCCTAATACCGTGAACCCTCTCCATCTAAATAGAGAATGAAAGGACGCTCTCCCATGAATCTCTCTCCTGCTGTGTTTGCCCGTGTGCGTGAGTTTGTTGCCGTCTATCCACCACCCACGGGTGACGGTTCCGATGCGTATCTCGATACCCTCCGCGATTGGATGCGTCGTCTCTGCGAACAGATTCGTCATGACTTTCCGTGTCCCGACACGCATGAAAACGATGAAGTCGTGTTCGAGTGGGGATGGAAACGTGCGTCGCACACCCGTCCGCTGTCGAAGGAAACCCTCGCGTTGCAGTACCGCGATGCGACAGGGACGCAGACCGGTCTGCACGGATGGGACTTACTGCGATCGGCGTCTTCGGGGTCACCCACGTTGAGTGACGACCCCGCGCATCACGACTTGGTCGCGGAAGACCATCAGGTGTTCGTGCCGGTGGATCCGGTCGATCATCTGTCACATCTTCCCGTCTCGACCGTGAACCGCACGCCACTGCGCGCATCGTTTATCGCGTCCACGTCGTCCTTTGACTGGCATCTCCATCGCGACACGCGCTGGTTGGTGTTTCTCGCGTCTGTCGGCATCTCCACCCTGCGTCTCGTCGTGTCCTCGGTCTATCGTCAGGGGAGCACGTTAGAAGACGGTCGCGCCGCGCTGCGTCCAGCGTTGAACCTCTTGCGGCGATATAACATGACCGCAATGGTGACCATCAACACCGACACGCGCACCCGTGGGATTGACCGTGAGACGTGTAAAGCACACACGCGACTCACGAGCGACATTCTGTGTGAGTATCCCGATGTGGTCCTCGGGGCGCGGCTGTTCAACGAGAATAGTCATAGCGTCGAACAGTCGTGGGCGTCCGATCCCGCGTTTCTGCAAGAACTCGATGCGGTCGTCGATCCGTCGATTCCTCTCGCGTGGGGGGCGAATCACGGGGGTGAACCCGTGAGTGCTGCGCTTGCGGGTGGGTCGTGGATTGCGTTTCACTCCGACCGGGGCAAGACGCCGGAGGAGAACGCACGGATTATGCACGACGCACAGGTCCGCTTCAACAAAGCGGTCGTGGACGACGAACCGATTGGCATCTATCACGAAGCGCAGCCGGGACGACGCGTCAATGACCCCGACTGGGCCGCGCGTCAAATCACCGCCGCGATGACCGCAGGACTCGGGGGTACGACGCTGCATCTGGATGCGGGCATTGTCGCGGACGTGGACACGCTCGACAACGTCCAGCGCGACGCTGCGCTCCTGTTCGGACAGCGTATTCCCCGCTTCGCATCCGCGTCCGCAAGTCCGTCCGCATCCGCGAGTCCGTCTGCGGAAGATACGACACCGACGCCGACACCGCGACCGTCATTCTGGCAGCGAGTGCGCCGGTTCATTCGGTCGCTGTTCACCATCGTGATCTAACGGAGTCTGTCATGCCCTCCTTCAACACACGCGGTGACATTCTCACCTCTCCGCCAGTCGGTGTCGTCGCGATCAACGGTACCGTGGTGGCCTCCGGAGTGGGTGGAGCCGAGTGGCTCACCGACGAGGATATCATCTGGCAGCGAGTGACGAACAATGGACTTGGGGAAACGGTGCGTCTGGAAACCTACCATATCGGATCACAGACGACCACGGTCATTGATGCAGACGCAGGGGCAAACCGTCTGGTCACCAATGGTCGTGGTCTCTGGGCGGCCGTGTTGTTTCCCCAACGACGTCCCCCCATCACCCGCTGGCACGTGCACCGCGCCGCCGCCTCGGCTCCCCTAGAAGATCGCGTGGTGCGGTCCATTTCCCCCATCGATAACACGATTCTCATGAGCAACGGCGAGAACACGTGGTTGGGATTGTACGACGGGGATACCGGAGTCTTTCTCCGCGACGTCGTCACCGTGGATCCGAATGTCGGGTTCATTTATAGCGCCGCGCATTGGTCGGCGGAGCACTGCCTCTGGGAACAGAGACTTCTGGACGGGACGCACCGTATTCAATACAATGGTCGTCGTCTTGCGGTGCCGCTCGTCGGATCTATCACATCGGTCTTCCACGGCCCTGAGGAAAGTCTTTG
>Ga0070749_10002296_pt1 | contig 12842 bp, 11 predicted proteins | sample VirMetDEL_Nov_18_FD_75180 | JGI IMG/M metagenome (GOLD analysis project Ga0070749, IMG submission 75180) | Aqueous microbial communities from the Delaware River and Bay under freshwater to marine salinity gradient to study organic matter... | ecosystem: Environmental > Aquatic > Marine >...
GGGAGCCATGAAAGGCACTTCATAGCCAATGGCCTGTCGTCCCTGAGGAGTGCGCGGCGCCCGCCTTTCGCCCTGCGCTGCCGCTGCAGCTGCTCTTTGGGCTTCTGTTTGCTGACCCGGTTCCTCATCATACCCGGCCCCATAAGCACCCAAACCAGCAGGCACAAGCCATGGTGCAATTCTGCTCAAGGACGGGTAATCCTTTGCTACCTGCCCAATGCCCTGCAAAATACCCTGAGTAAATGTTGGATACTGAGGCTGTATATTACTCATCAGCCGTCCCGCAGCATCCCGCGGAAGGGGGTATTGTGTAGCCATGCGGGTCGGACTCATCATCAAACGGCCTAAAGCAGCATTAGCTGCCTGCGCGCCCTGCGCAATACGTGGCCCGGCTATCTGCGCGGCACGAACCGCGGGCGTAATAAATGCGCCCCATGCCGCCTGCATTGGAGGCAGGCCATCAGGTGTTGGCGGAGCTTGTTCAGCCCCGCCCTGCGGGAAAGGGCCAGCCATGCCCTCACCCCCGGGAGGCATCATAGGTCCTTGATCCATGGGCATCGGTGCGTCTTGCATTGCCATTGGAGGAGGCATCATAGCTGCGCCCTGTGGCAGACCACCAATGCCTGCCTGAGGCTCCTGCATCATTGCAAAATGCTCTTGTAACATGGCTAAAACTTCAGGCGGCGTTTCCATCGCGGCCTCTTCCCCAACCATACTAGCAAGTTCCATGTACCGCGCATCAACGGAGCGCATGTCCCCACGAAGATTGTTCATCAAAATCTCCGGGTTTTGAGGACTACGATCCATGATCATAGGTGCCTCTTCCTTTTCAGGCCCTTCCCCCAAAATAGCCATGATGCCGCCCTTGCCGTTACCGGCTTTGGACTTAAACATGTTCCGGCTTAAAACGTCGTTATTCATAGCTATTCCTACAAAAGTCCTATGTCGCTAGCTGCTTTAGCCGTAGCTACTCCACCAATAATGGTGCCACCTACTTGCTGTGCAATGCTGGGGTCAGCCGTTGTCTTCGATGTCATAGTCATCTGTGAACTAGGTACCCCGGTCAGGAAGTCTGACAAATATGCAGCTTCGGTAAGCGGGCGATAGTATTCGCCAGCCTCAATGTTGTACAACGCATCCGCTTCGCGCTGACGCTGTGCCTGCTCTTGTGCGCCCAAGGAGAACAAAGTGTTGATATCGCGGCCCAACATCTCTTGCCCTGTTTGGCCCAAAGCACCTTGTTGAACAGCCAAGTTGCCCAAGCCCTGCGCCATCTGGCCCATGGTCTGGTAACCCTGTAAGGAACGTTGCTGCTCACGCTCTGCCGCGGCCAATGCCTGAGCATAGTTTTGGCTCATCGCCTGATTAATAGCTTGGTTCTGCATAGCGGCAAGATTGCGGCCCATCTCAGATTCCACAACCGCTTGGCGTGAACCACCAAAAGCACCTGCCTGTGTGGCGGCGCCCATTGCCTGCTGACGCTGGATGTTGGCTTGGCGGCGCATCTCGGACAACTGATCCTGCATCACAGCTTCTTGATAAGGATCCATGTAGCGTTGAATCTGCTCGCTACCAATTGGGCCCATCAACTGACCAATGCCTTGACCAACCTGACCGTATTGTTGGGCAGCTTGCCCCAACATCTGTTGGGCGTTTGACAGGTAATCAGCATACGCGCCTATCCCTGCACGGCCCATGGCCGCTGCCCGTTGCTGATCTGCCGTGGCACCCACAACTGCCTGTGCAGGCAGGGGCATCCCTGCTTCCGTCATCCCCCCCAAATAGGATTGAATCTCGTCATATAGCGCGATCTTCTTGGCCGCTATTTCGGGGTCAAGTGTTTGATAGACTGTGGTGGAATCTGTTGCCATGTTTAAGCCCTAGATGCATTATTCTCAAGTTTGTTCATGAGGGCATACATGCGTTTTGCGCCCTCTGTGCGGCTACCATCGCCCATTCCACGAACGGCTTTGGCTGTCATGACAAACTCCCCATCAGATAACATTGCCGGGATGTTGTCCGATTTTTCAGTACCGGGGCCACTGATTGCTCCAACACGCCTAGGATACCCTCCCTGACGCAGTTGTGCAATACCCATTGCAGGACCGGCTCTCATTGCCCGATTTGCTGGGGAAGCAGGAAGACCCGCCAATCCGCCATTTGCCATAAATTGATTTGGATTTAAAGCATAGGGGTTAGTAGCCGTTGTCAGTGTGGGCACGTATTGGGGGATATACCGTTGACGACCTGCCTCTACCCGACGGACATAGTCCAAGGCGGGATCGTAACCGATAATTCGCCCTGATTCATCGTATTGATAGCCGGGGAGACGTTGGCGGTAATAGCTGGTTGGGCTTTCTGCCAAACGCTGACCGGGAGTGCGTAAGAAATCGCCTTGAATTTCACGCAATTTCGCGTCGTTTGCATCATTTGGGCTGGGCTGTGGGCTAAAACCGCCCATCGCGGCCAACGCGCCCACACCGACAGCAGTAGCAGGACCATATTCACGCAGGAAACCGGGCCCTTCCAGCGTTACATTACTCATGGCCGCACTAGCCGCCTTTTCTGCTGCTGCAGGATCAACGCCTCCGGCAACTAATTGAGCCCTTGTTTGGTTATACGCATCGATCTTCGCTTGCGTTGTCTGCGCTGCAGTAGGGCCAGAGGGGAAGAATGCTTCGCCAAATTTATCCATGGCGCTACTAAACTCCCCACCAGCAAGATCCTTGATGCCACCAGACATAGATTCTGTGAAGCTGGGAACCTTATAGGCACGGACAGGAGGGGGCGGTGTCTGTAATGCCGCAACGTCGCCAGCCGGAGTTCGTGCCCCGGCAGGGGGAGTTGTTTGTACCCCGGCAGGGGGATAGCCCCCCGGAGGAAGGTTTGATCGCCCTGTGAAATCAACCTCCGAAGCTGCCTTAGCCACCTTTAAGGGATCAGTTGTAGGCGTAACTGCAGGCGCAACTGCAGGCTCTAGGATGTTTCCAGTTACATTGCCCTTCGCATCTCGGATGGTGTACGTCATATCGCTTGCGTCGCCGATATTCGTATCAAAACCTTGACGTAGCCCAGCAAATGCCCCCGCAGAAGCCCCTGCAATCAGGCCACTCTTTATAGAATCAGCAAGGTTCTTGCCCTGTAATAAGCCCGCTCCAGCGCCTACAAGGCCCGTGGACAACGCTGCGCGGGCAGCCACGTTAGTAATACTTCCGGGGAGGAACTTATCTACAACGCCGCCGGGACTACCTAAGTATGCAACGCCTGCATTAATAATTGCATCTTTCAAACTACCGCCGCCCGCTAAGGTGGTAACGCCGGATGATAACCACATGGGCATGCCCATACTGGTTAAGGCAACGGTTGTAATGATGTTACCAATGGGAGAGGAGACAACGTCTTTAACAACGTCTACAACACTCCCAACAACATCTCCAACAATGTCTACAACACCCCCAATAACATCGCTGACACCACCAGTGATAGTGTTCCATGCGTCGCTAAGCCAACCGTATTCAGGGAGGCCCGTCAATGGGTTTATTGTCCCGACACCACCCATCCGACGAAGCATTGCCGCTTCTTGTGGGTTGATGTGAGCCAACACTGTGTCGCCAGAACGACCCTGAGCAGCCACCATGCGGGCTGCTTCTGCAATACCGCCTTGAGCAAACTTGGCAGGGGGCATTGGCCCTTGGTCCATGGGCATTGGTGCGCCGCCCATGTCTTTTTTAGCCTGTAACACGGCTCCGGCTAAAACAGCAACAATATTTTCTGAAAACTCTTCGGGCAACTGATCGGGGCGCAAAACACCCTTTTCTATCAGAATTTGACGGCCTTCAGCGTATTGCTCAGGGCCCTGCAGCATGTACTGAAATGTCTGTAGCAAAAGGTCCAGAACCTCTGGGGGCAACTTGGACAGCATCGCGGCCATTTGCTTCATTTGCTTCTGGACTGCCTCTGCCGCAGGGGGGCTGGTAATCTGTAACGCCTCGTTCATGGCGTCATATGACTCCATGGGGGTAATTTGTGGGGCGCTCATAGCTGGTGCGGGTTGATCCATCCCAGCCTCAGGTAAGCCCATAATGCCTGCGTTAGTAGGTGTAGTAGCCATTTCAATTCCTCAAAAGAAGCGCTGTAATCGTAACATTTATGCTTCGGTTTTGCTAGTCTGATTTAGGTTAAAAGTCAAGGGGGCGTTGGCAAAACATCTGGCAATGGCGATATGTAATTTACCGTCATAACCGACGACGGGATACCGGGATGTGGGGAAGTTGCAGTGTCAGCAGCTATCTCCAACGAGGTATCGGACGCCGCTGCTACAAGCTCAAGGTACTGCCCAGCCTGCATGTCAATGTTGAACGAGTATGCAAGGGAACGGTATGTGCTACTGCCGGAAATGCTGTACGCGCGAGTGGAATACCCGATATCCACTCCGTCACGGCGAATCCACAAAAAGAAGTTTTTTGAGCTGCTATTTGTGCTTTCAAGCTGCGCGCTGTACTGGAAGTTGTAAATGCCGCCGACAGAAACTTCAATCCGTGACGTGCTCCCCGACTGCAATGCAACCGCATTATCTAAATATGTTTGGTTGTACTCCACAGGATAGTCTGTATTAGCCACCGGAAATGTCTGATCTGCCGTATTAAAAAACAACCCGTTAGGGCACTCTATATACTGCCCACCATTGGCCCCAGCAATACTTTGGACATTTCCAGAAAGCTGGTTGAAGTAGAGGCGTAAGATATTTGTAAGTTGTTCTTGGTCTAGGCGTGTATAAACATCGCCCGCCGAAGGTAAGCGAGGAGCTGGGGGTACTCTTAGTCCAAATTGCATTACCGTCGTCCATCCGCTCTCATATCAAACCGGGGAGAGCCCAATTGCCATGTTGTGCCGGCATTGCTAGAAGACACCTTGACGATCAATTGACGCCCACGAACCCTTACGTAAACCTGACCGGAAAACTGCTCAATAGGGGTTGTCGCACTACGCGTTATGGGCGCAACATCAGTCCCGCCAACCGAAGCAGGCAATTGATATCCTGAACCGGGGTTTTTCATTGGGATTAGGGTCAAACTAGCAGAAGGAACACTGTCCGTAGACCCCCGGAAAGTCATATCAGGGATAACCCTAGTAACCAGCATGAAGTTATCGCCATCCGCAATATCAATCTCTGAAGAACTAATGTAAGCAGGCAACGGCTGCACCGAGCCATTCGTTGCATCGTCCACACCAGTTTCCTGCAGAATTAAACGATCTTGGTATGCGGCCAATGGTACGTCATTGATGCGGCTATCAAGCCATGCGCTACGCTCAAGTTCCCCATAGTACCAAATATCCTGTGCATAGTTATATACAGCATACCGGTCAGGGGACGTCAGCGTCTCAGATGTCGGGGAAGAACAATAGAACCACCAAATCTCATCAAACTGCTCTACCGTCCCTGCAAAAACTTGCCCTGCTTGGCTTAGGTCAATGGTTTTGGTGGGGTCTGTGTTCTGGAAGATGTATTGGCGAATATCGCAGCGCAAAGGCCTTACACGACCATCATAAACATAAAACTTGTCGATGCCCATCCAATATGTAATGTTTCCCGCGCTTGCCACAGCATTTGGGCTCACAATGGTGATGTTTTCACCTACCAACTGTGTGCCCCACACATAGGGGTAGCCTAGGAACTGCATTGAGTACAGCGCAGCATCCGTCCACACAAGTATTTCTTGGCGTTGTTGGGTAGCGGTGACAATTTCTGATCCGATAGATAAACGCACCTCACCCGCTTGGTTAGTGGCAGCAGGTGTCCACTCTAGATAGCTCTCTTGATCCGACCAACGAACCAGCATGGGGTCCAGTACACCAGAGCCTACTGGATTAGAGCCAAAGCAGAACACAAAACGGGATACGTCCGATACCAGCATATAGTTATGCTTGGTAGGTACGCCAGAAGCCCCGCCCAATGTGGAGATAGCCACGGCATGCGTATCCAAACCGCTTGTTGCGTCCCAGTAATAAAGCTCCCCACCCCGGAAGCCTATAATCAAATCCTCGCCAAAGTTGGACTGATGCCATAGGCGCAGAAGTTCTGTAGAGCCTTCTCCCACGCCCCAACCGGCAGCGCTCCATCCCCCCGCACCCCATCCGGTAAAAGGCGTATCGATCTCCGCTCCGGGAGCTATGTCGTAACTTACTGCAGTAGTCCCACCGTCGCCAACATCCTCTGCTACTGCATTCGCAGACACTTCAATGGTGTACTGTGTACTGGTAGTGACTGTGATTTGATATCCGGCATTGCGGTTTAACTCCGCAGCTGTAATACCAAAAGTCCTAGTCAGCGTATGTGTTCCAGAACCGGCGCTAGTGAGATTGATCGCCGCACCCCCTACGGTAAGCGACAGCTTACACTCCCCGCTTGCGGCATTAATAACGTAATAATCAGTATTGGCTTGAAGTGGGGCAGGTAACGTCCCGGTAGACGAAACACGTAAGACAGAGTTATCTACCAGTGTTCCCGTAAAGGACAATTTGTCTGTCGAAGCACTGGCCGTAAAGGTGCGGCTATCTGTTACTTGGTTTAATTCAATAGAGTGTGTGCCAGAGCCGCCTGTAATAACAATCGCTGCTCCACCTAAAGTTGCTGCAAGGTTAAGGGATGTCCCGGATACATCTCGCACATAGTAGGTAGTGTTTGTGGCTAGGGGAGAAGGCAACGATCCCGTAGTGGACACCGTAACCGCGTCATTATTAGCTAAGGCCGTCGTAGCCACCGTGATGTACGGGGAAGAACCGTTGACTGTAAACGTCTGTGAACTAAGAGAGATAGCGCCGGAAAAGGAGACATAATCTCCTGTTGCTGCCCCGTGGCTAGAAGAGTCTGTAACGGTAACTAGGGCCTCCCCAGCGGTAGCCGCAAAAGTTACAGTTGATGTATCTCTGGGAGGGGTGACGTCGTAGAAGACATTCCCGTTTTCAATGTAGAACTTTAAGTGGGTGCCTACCCCCGTTTGTTTAGCCCCAGACAAAGTTGTCCAGCTAAACAAAGATCGACATGCGCCTAAGAAACGGTTAGCAGACTGCTGAACCCAGCCGCCTATTTTCTCAGGAAAACCTGCCCTGAAACGAATTTTGTCGCCGTCGTACCAACCACCTTCGTTTGTGTAGTTGGTTACTTCGCGGTTTATACCCGGCTTAAAGATCAGTTTTTTGAGCATGGCTTACTCTTAGGCTACAAGTCCCGGCAAATACACCGTTTTACCGCTCTGTTTAGTAGCCGTAAGAACCTGCTTTTTGTTGTCCGCAGGATTGAAACTTACGTGTACCCATCCAGAATCAGGTATGCCGGGGGTATAAAACTCCAAAATCACCTGTTTAAACGGCAGGTTATCGACAATATACTGCGCTAATTCCGCATTAGCGATTCCGGGGATTTCAATATCCGCAGCCATGCCCTTACAGTGATCCGACGTTGCTGATCCGCCGACCTTAGCGTTTACATCCGGGTGACGAAAGCCTGAGTTGACTTTGACCCCCTTCCCATAATGTTCCCGCACGGGCTGGAGAACATTTTCGCACAGGGCGGCCATGTTGGCAATCTCTTCTTCCCCGGGCGTATTGTCCATGCCCAAACGCAGAGCTGTATCACTTTTGACCATCTCTGCTAGCGAAAAATTAGCGGTTAGTTTCATAGGGAATCCGTCTGTTTTGGCGTAATCTCAAGGCAGTCTACTTGATAGGCGCGAACCTTTTTGTCTGTCTGCATGGCTTGCGAAGCGGTCCTATTTTGCGCTTGACATTGCTCTATCGATATTGATAGGTTACCACTGTAAAACAAGCAGGCCCCGTCAATAAAACAAAGAAAGGCGACGGGAAGCCAAACAGACATGGTGTTTCCTTTTATTTGACCACGGACCTCAACTGCTCATCTTTATCTTTACTACCAACGCTGCTACCAAAGTAATAGGACAGAATTTGCGTCACTGCCGCCGATAAGACGCCAAGAATGTAGATAAGGATGTCCTTAGCTTCCGGCTTGACTTCGACAAACATAAGTACAGCGAACAGGGCAAACGATAAACCAGTGACGCCAAGTGCGAGAGCAGGTGTAACAATTTTGTTAATAAGAGGCGCGTTTTCGCTTTCAACCACACGAGCCTCCCGGTCACGAGCGTTAGCTTTATCCGCCAAAATTGCTTTAAATTTGTCATGTTCAAGTTGTTTAATTTTTGCTTCGGCCTCAGGATCATTGTTTATCGCCTTCATCACGGCATTTACTTCATCCTTGACCCCAAATTGTTTAGAAAGCGCACTAACTGCCACACCAGCCAGAGGGCCCCCCAGCGCAGTAGCAAGGCCGGGCGCGAAGCCTTTAACCATTGAAATAAGATCATCCATCAACCTACTCCGCTTGTTTTCCATTCAATCGCGGTGGCAATCATGCCCCACATAGCCCAAACGCACAGCCCAATAATGATTGCTGCGCCCGCGTACATCACCACATCTTTGCGGCGCTGATCTTGAAAAATAATTTCGCGCTCACGCTTGAGTTTGATTTGGCGCTGCATCTGTATCAAATCCTCAAAAGCCTGTGGGCCATAGCGCAACTTGACCATGCTCATCAGCTCAAGATGTTGCTTACGAATAGCCTCGCGCCGCTGTAACTGTTCCATCGCCTCTTGTTCGATGGATTTCCCACTGCCAATACGCTTAAAAATACTGGGCTTCTTACTGTCGGCAGCTTGTATTTCGCTTACCTTACCCATCCATGCCCCTATTTGGCCTAAGACGTCCTCCACCTCCCGTCCGGCTTCTACGAGCTTTTTGACAGTGTTGAAGGCGGTGGTCGCCGCCATAAATAGGGACACAGGATCAATCATCGTTCAATATCACCTGCGTGATTGCTCTGTAGGTAGGGCCAAAAGGCTCCGTGTTGGCCGCTCCATTAATCAAGGGCCACCAGCCCATAGTCGGCTCAATCAAAGACACTGTTATGACTTTTCCATTTGGTTTAAATGAAAAACTGTATGACAAGTTTTTTGTTGCCATTTCATCATTCACATACGAGCTGTCTGTATACGTGTTGGTGCGCAGCTGTCCTTTCCTACTGTATCCAACGGTGGATGCATATCCGTCTACAGCCGCTCCGACGTAAGGGCCATCTCCATAAACCGCTGCATAGGGTTTTACATATGTGCTGACGGGGTTGATACGACAGCTTTCTATGACGCCGGTAGTGGTGTTTAGAGAGGTGATGTCCCATGGCGTGTCCAATGCATATTTCTCAAGGATTAGGCCAGAAGACATGTCTAAGGACAGGACCGCATTTAAACCTGAGTACTTCAGCAAATTACGAGAGAGGCGGAACACGTAATTTCCTGATGGATCGAAAGCAAACTTACTGCCATTGCCAATAGATTTATCGCCGGGGGTCCCGTGCGCATTGAAGGGAAACGCTTCGGTAGAAGCCAACTCAGTAGGGTTTGGGTCTATTGTTGTAACATCCCATGCCGTGCCTAAGGTATAACACCGCCACACCCCGTTAGCTTTAATTTTAATGCTGGTCTCATAATAAGCCGAGTGGTAATTTAAGTCGCTTAAATAATCGCTGGAATCTACCCCAATATTTATTTTTGTGCCGTCAGGGCTAAAGGCAAGCGTACCACTTTCCGTAATACGATTGTTTTCTTCGAAAGAGCCGTTCATGCCAACAAAGCCGTACTTATACACCTCGGAGAAGCAGTACACTTCTCCTCCCTTTAGCGCTCTTTCGTATGAGGCGTCCCAGTCATATGATCCAATATCCCACGGGGTATTAAGGGGCAGTACTAACAACAAAATATCTTGAGATTCCGACAACCTCCAACCAGAAGTGGATCCAAATCCGTCGGTGTAGTAAGCCCCGTCTGCATCGTTATACGTATAAGGAACGATAAAGACCGTGGATTTAAACAGCCCAGAAGGCCTAAAAGCAAGGTAGAAAACAGTTCCGTCGGGCTTAAAGCACCCACCACAATATGTACTAGGAGCAACAGGGCCACCCCACCGACTATAACCTGATGCTCCTGCCATTATCTTCCCTCTCGGAAAAGCGCCTGAAGAATTTATCTCGGCAACGGATAAAGAGGTAGGATCAAATGGAATAGCTGCTGAGAATTTTTGATAGCCTAAGAAACCCTCCAAAGAGTTTATTGGGCGACCGCTGGGCTGAGTACTTGTATAAAACTTCACCCCACCCTCAATGACATAAAGGATAGTACCATCTGATGACCAGATATGATCCTTCATGGCAGTAGGGCATACGTATGGTGTGTCACTGTCACGATCTAATTCAGGGGCGGTTAGCGTGGTATCCGCAGGCTCCGACACAAAAGAAACAGCTTGCCATGCGCTCGTATTGGTCAAAAGATTGGGGAGATACCTGCGTACTGGGGTGGGCGTACTATACAGGTTATAGCTAGTGCTCAGTGACATGTTTGTCAAATAAGTATTAGCCGCGTGGGAAACTACGATATTGTCCGGGGGGTTTGATGAATAACTTAACCCGCCAGAACGATATGGCACTGCAAGCGTTGGAAACTCCCCCGGCGATAAATCTCTGCCTATAAATGCGTAAAACTGCCATGAGGGGGCGGTTTGATAGTAATCAGGGGGAGCCGACAGGGTGGAGGAGGTGCCGTCCGCGCTCTTGAATATTCCATATGACCCGTAGTTTTCCCAGCGATTCCCACTAACAAATACGGTGCCGTCATTGTATTTGGGGGGCCGTTTAATATACCACCACTGACCGTATATGGATAGCCCAGCGTAATGCTCTATATTTATATAAGAGGAATTATATCCAGAAAAGCCAAAATTTGATCGGGAATTTGTAGAGCCAAATCCCGGGCTATATTCGGTAAAGGAGCTGGTGTCTAACGTAGAGGTAACATACTCAGTGCCCATGTCATAGCCTATGACCCCTGTAAACCTGTAAAGGGTGCCCCCATCCACAGAATATCCAAGCGCTGTCAAATATAGGGTATACCCTCCCTCCCCCGCAGAATTGGAATCATTAAAGGCAATACCCGAATACACCATGGGATTGTTGGGGTAGCTAGCATCGTAGCTCCAAGGTAACTGCTTTGAGCTCGTAAAAGACGCAGTCAAAAGGTCCCATGCCGTGCCCAACGTGATATGCAGTACATAGTAGCAACTAGCCTTCGTTGTACCGGGGCTAGGGTCCCTAGATTTAACGAGCAAATACAGGTTATACCCGTCATTGCTAAACGTCATGTCCACAACCTTGGAGATGTAGTACCCCAAGGTGCCAAAAGCAGGGCCCTCAATATATTGATAGGTGTCTATATCAATACCCGTCAAATCCCCCGTAGTGCCGGGCATCGTGTATCGATAAATACGATAGCTGTTTTCCGTGCTATCTGAATCAAAAGCAAGCAACTGTCGATACTGCTGATTAGTGTACGCCGCGCCATATATGTAGGCGCTGTTTGTACCTCCTATAAAGGTGCAAACAAACCCAGAGCCATATTGCTCATCGGGCGCCCGAAGATAAGGCACGGCATTAGCTGCCGTGTCCCTAGCATACCCAGTAGCTTTCCAAGTCTCCCCCGTAGCCAAGCCGCCACGGAGCAATGCTGCAAGTTTCATATAAAGTTACCAGCGTAAGATGCGTACAAAGTAGTCGATATCTTCCAGAAGATAATTACGTCTGAGCCAGATAGGGTGGGGGTAATATTTCCTGCAGCACTCACCCACGTGACCGTCGGCCATGTAACGGTATATGACGCGCCACCCGTAAGCTGCAGCACCATACTCTGACCACTAGCTAAAGACTCGGTAAATACAACGTTGGCGCTTAGTGACTTGGTCTGAATAGTGCCGTTTGCGGGATCAAGATCAACCCCTGCACCCATGGCATATACAGCCTCAGTGATCGAGCCTGTTGTCTCAAAGTTTGAAACAGTCGCAGCGGCTGTGGTAGTCGCCCCAATGGTAACCCCATCAATATTCCCCGCAGTGGCGGCTAAGGTCCCCGTGATGTATGTTTCAGCAAAGTAGAAATTATCCGAGCCATCACATAAAACAGACGCTGATCCACCGTCTGGAATAGCCACCGTAGTGGTCGCTACCGCAGTTCCAACCGTAACCGTTTGCCCACATTCATTCTGAATGGTGTAGCATTTAATCTGGTTAGGGCATGTCAACGTGGAGGCCCCTGCGGGAGTGCCCGTTAATAACAAAATAGCTGATCGGGCTCCTGTATCGGTGCCGCCATCAACGGGGCTAAGAGTGACTGCCCCAGAGGTCATGCCTACGACGCGCCCACTTAGCGCATCATCCACTAAATTCATTACACCATCGTTTACCGTGGTGCCCCAGTTCAACTCACCAGTAGCAGGTTTGGCAAGTCTAAGAACATTGGTATATGTCGTCATAACAACCTCAGACTAATGTAGAACCCTGTGCCGCAGGCACAGAAGTAACGTGAATTCGTACTGTTTGGGCTATGGATAGACTTTGCCCACAATCGGAACAAGTATCGTTGGATAACTCGTTTTCGTCAAGGTCATAGCCGCAGTTAGAGCACAACTGCTCTAGCTCATGCTTGGGGTCAATTGCCCCATCTTCCAATCTCACCGCTTCCTTAATTACCTTCATTTTCCTGCTCCTACGTCGGAATCTCTACCCAGCTTTCGGCTGTTTGGTCAGTGTTTGTGTCAATATCCCCCCAACTTGCCGACCCTGCGGGGATCACGGACCAACTGCCCGCCGTTTGGTCTCCGCTGGAGTCGTCCACACTACCCCATGCCTGAGAAAGGCCAAAATGGACGTTTTGGCACATATTCTCTACA
>Ga0070749_10002297_pt1 | contig 12840 bp, 22 predicted proteins | sample VirMetDEL_Nov_18_FD_75180 | JGI IMG/M metagenome (GOLD analysis project Ga0070749, IMG submission 75180) | Aqueous microbial communities from the Delaware River and Bay under freshwater to marine salinity gradient to study organic matter... | ecosystem: Environmental > Aquatic > Marine >...
ACCATCCTCATCAATCCAAAGCACGATATCGTACCCACCAACTCGCTCAGGCGCGGGCTGCTGCACTGGCCCATTATACGCGGTCAAGGTGTTCCTGCCTATATTCATGGAGTGCATTGAGCAAGCTCGTTTGTCGTCGGTCTTTATCAGACAGAGTCTTTAGAACCGTTTCGTCTAAAGTATTAGAAGCGACGAGATGGTAGACAAACACGCGCTCATTTTTCTGCCCTTGACGGTAAACTCTAGCGATCGCCTGCTCGTAATGCTCAAGGTTCCAAGTGATTCCAAACCATAGTACATGGTGACAAGCTCCTTGGAGGTTGAGACCATGACCCATAGAGGCTGGGTGTCCCAGCAGTAATGGAATTTCTCCGGCATTAAAGCGATTGATAATACTCTCCATTTTCCTAGGTGAAACCCCAGATCCCAACGTAGGAGTACCTGGGAATCTCTCGAGTATTCGTTCTGCGTCGTGTTGAAATTCGTAGAGAAGGAGGACAGGGGTTGGGCCGATTTCGTTAAGAACACTCTCCAATGCGTCCAATTTCTCATTATGTATGGGAGTCCAGGCGCTCCCATCTGTATAGACGGCACCATTAGCGATCTGCCTGCATTTTACTCCGGCGACAGCGGCATTCGCAGCCACAAGTGTTCCGCTCTCCAAGACGGTCAGAAATTCCTCCTCCACTTGCCGGTAGACTTCCATTGCTTCGGAGGGGAGTGACACTGAAATCGTCCGGGAGACCAGTTCGGGCATTTGGAGATAATCCTCGGCGTTTAGCTGAAGGACGAGTGGGGCTATCTTGTCCACTACTTCCTTGAATGCTCCGGGGCGTGGCCTCCAGTCGTACAGATTGAAACCGACGCGTTGAAAGTATTGATTCCGAAAGTGAGTAATATATCGGCCTAGAGCTCGACCCAAATCTAAGATATAGATCTGACCGAATAAGTCTTCTAATCCGTTTGGGACTGGAGTTCCTGTAAGTATCCAACGCCGTTTGAATAGAGGTAATAATGGTTTTAAGAGCTTGAACCTCTTTGTTTGTGAGTTTTTGAATTTGGAACTTTCGTCTATACAGAGAATGTCGAACTGAGGTTTTACGACGCTTGGTTGAAATAGCCATAGCAGACCTTCTGGGTTAATGATGTAGCAGTCAACGTCTTTCTTTAGATTGTCTTCTTTCTCCGCCCCATGGAGAATTGAATACGTGATTCCTTCAAAGTCTGCCCACTTCTCTATTTCGTCCGGCCAGACCTTGTAAACTGGTCTCAAAGGGGCGACGATAAGCATCTTTTGGGCCAGACCTTTCTTTTTCAAGATTTTGAAGGTGGCTAATACGACGGAAGTCTTGCCCAACCCCGGATCTAAGAACAGCCCCCCTGAACCTTGAGAAAGTAAGAGCTGGATCGCCCGCTTCTGATAGGAATGCGGGGTCCACGAGGGTTTTGAAAGCGAAAACACATTCGTCATATTGGTCTGTCCAAAATGCTATTTGATTTCGACATCTTAGTTCCAAGATTCTGTAGTTTTGGATAACATCTGGTTCTTCCCCGACTTTCTTTAATTCTATCCATAGAAGAATGCCCGATGGGGAAATGAATAATCGATCAGGGTATCCATTTCTTACGAACCTCACTTTCTCTTCGAGAAAATTAAGTTCACGAGCAGCTTCACAAACCCGTTCTTCAATTTCCTTTTCTAAAACTGACATGGTCCTTTTCCGAATTTCGAGGAGTATGGACAGTAACGACAGTGAAAGCCCGGGAATGGAATTTTGTCTGCATCTCCACGAAGCCGGGCAACTCGCTCTTCCCATCTAGGACGAAGTACATTAAGAGCCAGCTCCCTCGGAAATACAGTTTTTCTGTTCTCACGGATATCGAGGTAAACATGAGTCGTCGTAATCTGCTTAAGATCGGGGTACTTGAGCAGACCCGCGATGGCGTAGATTTCACGTTGATGAAAATGATCATCATAGACCTTACCCGTCTTCCAGTCGTAGATGGCTACTTCGTCCGGAGTTTCCACTAGCAGATCCATTACGCAGCGAAACCATACGTCATTTGAATCCCATTCTACAATGTCCCATTTCTCATTGAAGGCCAGCTTAATTTCAGGAAAGACATTAGCTGTCTTAAGCTGACTTAAGAACTGAGTGTAGTAATCAAACTCCGAAGGAAGTTCGTTTACGTCCCCTTTCAGGAAAGCTTCAAAATTTGTATGCGCTATTTGTCCTCGGTTCGCCGTCTGTGACTGAGGCCACGGGATATTTTCCTCGTAGCGATAGCGATACTGCGCCGCGCACTTTTCATAAGTGCTGAGGCTGCTATACGACCACCTAAAGCTCAAGCAGAGCCCGCCTTCGGTGATTCTGGATTCCAAATTTCCACTGGAGTCCAACCATTGTCTCTGTCAGACCATTCCAAAATCCCCGGCCTCATAAGAATGGTGTTGGGGTTATCTTCATCTACTCGGATTCCTACCGCAAGCGCGATATCCCCAACCTTCATTTCATCTGGGGCCATGAGTCTGATTCGTAGATTCATTCTGTTTTCTCCAAGTCTTGCCAGTTATTTCCTATGTATCCTTCACTCAGCATTGGCACGTCAAATCGGTCTTTATTCATAGCTTCTCGAAGAATAGCCATGTGCCGTTCCCATTCTTCTTTCGGAGCACTCGCGTTTATCTCGTCGTGAACCGTAGCTATGAATAGAACACTTGAGTCTTTCATGTCTTCCCAATCGTTCAAAGCTTCCTTCGTCTGGTCAGCTGCACTACCTTGAATCAAATAGTTAAGAAGCTTATAGGAAAAATCCCATTGATCGGAGGGCTCTTTGTAGTAAATTCTGCCACCCCACGTTCTTATGAAGTCTCCACTTCTGCCCCGCATCTGTACGTCATTCATCAAAGCGCGAACCCCCGGCATAGCCTTGAGGTAGGCTTCCTTAAGAGTAGCGCCTTCGTGGTAGGGAATGTAGAGCTGCTTAGACAGCCCGGTGACTCCTGTTCCATAGATGATGGAAAACCCTGTGATCTTAACTATTTTCCGCTCAAATACCAGACCAGTTATTTGAGTGATAAGTTCCTTAGCGAGCTGATGGGGGTCTAGGTTCGGATCTGCGCGATATGCCTGACACAGCGTTCCGTCCTCAAAATGAGCCAGAATACGAATTTCTTGGGAGCTGAAGTCCCTCTTTAGCCAGACATGACCCTCTTCCGGAAGGCAGTATCGCCTCATAAGAGGGTAGGGATGAAGGCCCTCAGGAACAGGAAGAGGATTTCCCTGCGGATCTACGAATTCCGTAGGAACATTCTGGAAATTGGGGTCATCAGATGACAAGCGTCCTGTCTTAGTTCCTTTAGAGTAGTTCTTCCCTTCGCGGGCCTGTCTTATCTGATTCCAATTCGGATGCAACCGTCCATCCACTGCACTCTTTTCTAGCCACGGGCGCATGAAGGTGGAGAGGCAAGTTCCGACTCCGCTGCGGTAATCCATCAAAGCCTTCACACGCGGGTCGAGGATCTTTAAGTTGTCCTTCGCCATTGACCGTTTGCCGGTCTTTGTCAGCACCCACTCTTGAACCGCGCCGCTACGCTCCAAAGCGTCAGCAAGGCTATCGTCGCCATTAAGATCCCCAGGAGAGCAATTGAGTAGGCCCACCAATCTTTCTTCAGCCAATTCCAACGTCTTGGTGTAGACATGTTCGTGCCACTCCAGCGTTTCACGATCTATGCGGATCCCCCGGCGTGTTCCTTCGAGAAGGATGGGCAGCAGCTTCTGCTCTCGCTCGTAAGCGCCGAGCATACCCTGTTCAACTATTCGGGGGTGGAGCAGGTTGAATAGTCCGCGAGTATCAATGAGATCCCTAATGCAATACCGACCAACAAGATCAGCCGGTGCGCGACAGATATAAGCTCCAGCAGTTTTTCTTGTCGCTTCCGGAATGTTTCGGACAATCCAATCGTGAAGTTCATCCTGTTCCGAATGCCCCGTTCCCAGATAGCGAGTAGCACTAGGCTTAAGACCAAAGAACTCAGAATAAGGATCTGCCAGAAATAGAAGGAACATTGTATCATGGAGTAGTCTCCAGCCATCGTTGTGCCAGTACCACTGAGCATTGGCGAACCATCCGTTTAGAACGGATATATCAAAGCCTGAGTTGTGACACAGAACTGGCTGACCACTATCACGAATACGAACTAGGTACTCATGGGCGTTGGCCCATGAGCAGTTATTCCCTTCTGGGTGCCCCCACGCGAGGTAGTTGGGCTCTTGTCCAGGAATCCAGATACCGACGCCTACTGGCTTTGGTGGCTTGACAATAGGATTGTCAATGATTGCCTCGGTTTCGAAATCAAGAACGATGGGATTAATCACAATTTCTTCCCATACAAAGGTCTAAGTTCATATTTTATGAACTTAGTGACTAATTCAGCTTCTTTAATAGACTTGTAGAATCCAATTATTGTGATCGCTATTCTTTCTGCCTTCACCTTTGCAGCATTCGGATAATGAGCATTCGGTATAATGAAAGCAGTACCTAAATTCTTAGTACACCCCACATAGAGTAATTCACCAGTTTCTTCGTCTGACCATACCCAGACCCATCTTCCTTCTCCATTTTTATTACGAACTGAATTAGTATCTACTGCGACTGTGGAATACAACGCTGTTCCAAATGGATGAAGAATAAGCGGAGTAGAAAGAGAAACAGAAAATGGCTTCATAGATGTTCTTCCTTAAAGAGTCGCCCCGAATTAGCGCACGCTCGGGACCACACGTGAGGTTCGCCCTGGAAGGCTGCGCTTCTCCCGACAGGAGATCAGTACTTCTTACCCGCCTTGCTCGGCGGAGCAACTTCTTCAGATGCCTCAGCACCAGAATAGTCGTACGGGGACATGAGAACGGCCTGTGCCGAATTGACTCGGTCTAGCAAAGCCTTGAGGTACTGTTCGTTCACGATATTCTTAGTAGTGAACTTCACCTCAAACTGATGAGTCTTGTGCGGCACCACGGCGATCTCAGTCAGGACGGCCCAATAGGGACGCTTGTACTCGGCTGAAACCGCGTGAACGTAGTTTGCCCAATTACGACCAGAGGTCACAGGGATGGACAGTAGTGCCATCTCCAGAGTGGAGAGATTCGCGTCCGTAGTCGCCAAGAAAGAAGCAGGGAGTAGAGCTAGCCGCCTCACTTGCTTGCACGCCTTCCCGCGCCCGCCATTGGGATCAGACCCCCACTGGAACAATGGGCAGTCCTCGCACGTTTCTGACTGTCGTTCCGGGGACACTTCGTGTGGGACCATGTCTTTCCCGTCAATAGAGAGGGCGAAACAGTTTGGGTTTTCGCGCTTGTTCGGATCAAAACGATTCTTGAACCAGCGATTTTCGAACACGCTCGCCACTACGATCACATCCAGTTTGTTATTCGGGACATTCTGACCTTGATAGGTCATCACGCCCCCGCGCAGACTGATCTGACTTAGTGCAGGACGCTCGAGCGTTGCGACCTGTTTGCCATACCGCTCAAGCTCTTCTTCCCAACGGACTGGGAGATTGGCGCTGTCATTCATGTGGTAATCCTCGAGATTGAAAGAGTTGCGACAGGAAATTTGCTCACACCGGGAATCTTTTCACCCTCTTCCCAGCGAGCCTCTACCGCGGACTCATTCAGCCTGCGCTGAAGTAGATCAAAGGAATTGGTTCGTTTTATGTATTCATAAACTTGAGCCCAGTCCCCGGCCGAAGGCTTATCCTTCACTTGGAGTTTCACCATGTGAGTTGACCCGCCAACTGATCCGACTTTCTGGGTTTCAAGTTCGTGAATGAGCTCTGCTTTGAGCAGGTCTTCTTTTTCTTTGATCGCATCAACTTCGCGTTGACGCGCCAATCTTTCGTCGCGCAAAGCGACATAGTCATCTACCTTAGCACTTAGCTCTTTGAGTTCCATATACTGTCCTGTTAAGGTGGCAGTATTGGAGAGTATAACACTATGGAGGGCCGAGTGCTAGCGGCCAAACGCCTTTTTCTTTATGCCGAGCAGTCTTTCCAGAGCCTCAGCAGGATCCATTTCTCTGTCCTGTGGGGGAGGATCATGTCGGTAATTGCAGGGCTTCAATATCTCAAGCACTTCTTCCATTACCGCGATATCATCCTTGAGCTTTAGTATACTCTCTTCCGCCTCATTGATTGCTTGATCGAATATGCCGAGAATCTCCTCACCGCCGCTGAGTCTGTCCCGAGCATCCTTTATTCTTGGCACACTCAATTCGAACTCACCAATGGCCTTCCTCATTCCCTTGATGTGCTCCCGTGCTCCGTCACGAAGCCCCTTCACAATATTGGAATAACGGAGCTTCTCGTTCTGAGTAATCAGAACGTTGATTAACTCTTTTGCCAGCTTCTGAATTGCTCGTTGGCGAAGAGTAAGCGGCAACTTCGCATCCCCACTACGATCATAGCGGGCGCGGGCCTCAGGGTCGGAGAGAACTTTGTAGGCAGCATTCACCTTAGCCATCTCTTCATGGCTGCCCCCATCCCTGTCTGGGTGATGCTTGCGTGATAGTTTCCGAAACGACTGTTTAATTTCGTTCGGCGTTGCGTGGGGAGGAACTCCCAGGTCGTCATACAGGCTCATTCTTCTCCTTTGCCAAGTCTAGTTCGACGGATTGAATCCACTCAGCCAAGTTTCTTGCTTGACCGAACGGAATACATACCCATGTTCCTGTCACGTTGCTCTGTATCATCAGCAAGGGATAGTGATTTGGGTCATCGTCTTCTGAGCGAACTGCCCCAAAATCCCCATCCGCGCTTTTGAACTCGTGTGTTTCTCGATAGCTCATTTCTTGATTGGCCTCGAAATCAAATCAACCAGTTGGAAATTCCCCTTTGGTCCGTAAGGGGGAAGATCAGTGAGCGACCCATTCGTCTTTTGCATCCGAATGAAGAACATATTCGGCTGCACCTTCTCGTGGATATAGCCCTGAGCTTTCGCCAGAACTGTTTCGCAATCTGCGGTGACTCCACCTGGACCGATTACGAAATAGAGAGGAAGATGACGCGTTCGCGCGACGTACACCGCCAGATGCTGATCGGTGTTGAAGTGCAATTCACCAGTCTTGTTCACTTTACCCCCTCGCCCGCCCTGCGCGGGCCTGTATATATGGTGCTAAAATCGGTGGCGCAGAGCCAGCCCAGATTGCTCTTAAAGTTCAGGGCAGGCATACTATACCACCCGGCACAAAAAGAAGCCCCGATGCGACTCGGGGCGTGTCGGGGGAAGGATTTGGGGGATTAACCCGACCCCCTCAGTATGCCACAGTCGGGTATCGGTTGCAAGGGCGAGTAAATGGCAGTACGACCCTTCCGGCAGTTCAAGGTTCCTCAAATCGTAGAAACTCAGTTCTTCGAACCCCGGATTCGACAGAACGAAGAGTTTATGAAGCGTGACCTAGCCCGATCAGGGCTGGCTCCAGAAGACCTTCAAGCTTACGCTCATCCTCAGTTAAGACTCCCCAACGATGCTTCGGCGGGGTATGTCATTCCGTATTTCGGGCTGGACGGCCAGCCTCTTACGGATGCGAATCAGAATTTGATCATGTTCCGCACTCGGCTCGATGTTCCTGAATTTTCAAAGCTTCCACGTTATCTCCAACCGAGTACGGAGCAGCTTGCGAAGTACGGACTTCCTCCGAATGTTCCGTATATTCACCCCGAAAGTTTGGAATTAGAAGGAGATACCATTGTCTGTGCTGAAGGGGAAAAGAAAGCAGTCAGTATCTTTAAATTTCTGCGCCTTCCAGTCTTCGGAATTGGCGGCTGCAATAATTGGAGGAATCCAAATGGAGACGGAAGCCTCCATCCATGGATCAGAGAACTCCTCGTTAAGTATCGTAGAACTTCCATTACCATCGTTCCAGATGGCGATGTTTTCCGATACGATATTTGCAACGCATATGGGAACTTTGCTCGCGCGTGTGAGGCAGAAGGCTTCAACGTACAAATACTTAGTCCAGAGGAAAAGATTGACGACCTCCTTGTGCGATGGGGACCCGAAGCTCTTCCAAATTGGAATTCGCTTAACTCTATCAAGATTGACGATCTCGTTCAATCCCCCTCTGCCCTTGCCAAGAAATACAGTCTTGCATTTAAGACTGACGCTAAGGGAAAGGTTATCGTCTATCAGCATACAGCGAACATCGTTAGGCTTCTGGAAGAGCATCCTGCGTTCCCTAAGATCTGGCGAAACCAAGACACGAATCGTGTCATGGTGGGAGAAGATCCGGCGCAGCCCGATTTGACCGAAATGCAGATCGCTAACTACTTCCAGTACAATCTGGGAATGGACAAGGTCACACATAGGACGATGTACTCATGTATTCAGTCTCAGGCAAAGAAAAATGCTCGAAGTCCGATGTTGGAATGGATACAATCACAGATTTGGGATGGGGAATCAAGGTTAGATACGTGGATCGAGAAATTCTGGGGTGCAGAGGACTCTGCCTATACGAGAGAAGTAGCAGCGAAGTGGCTGATTTCAGCCTGCGCCCGAATGCACAAGCCGGGAACAAAGATTGACTGGATGCTCATAGTGGTCGGTCCACAGGGAACTGGCAAGACATCAATGCCGAATATCGTGTTTCGTGGACACGCCTTGACTCTTTATGGGGAGCATAGCGACAAAGATCTGCATATGCTCCTTCATTCTTCGCTTTGCGTTGGATTCGATGAACTTGACTCATTCTCAAAGCGCGAAGCGTCCAACCTGAAAGCTATGATTACGAGGAACGACGATGCCTTCCGCCCCCCGTATGGTGCTTCAGTTGAAGTGTTTCCCCGAAGGTTCACTCTCTATGGTTGCGGAAATCGATACGAATTTCTCCAACACGATCCGTCGGGGTATCGAAGATACGCAATTATCGAAGTTAAGAGACTTCTTGATTTCGCGGGGCTGGAAAGTAACCTTCCTCAACTCTGGGCTGAAGCTTGGCACAGATACTCCACCGGATCAGAATCCTACTGGGAAATAGGAGGGGCTAGCGACTTTGCTGAGAAATACGTCATTCCGAATCCCTTAGAGGACTCGATCATAAGCGTGATCGACTCCTGGAAAACGAATAAGAACAATGCTCATTTCAAAGATGGATTTGTGTACTTCACCATGACTCAAATTCTCTCCAATATTGGAAGTGAGCGAGATAGCCGAAACACCCATCATACACGCGAAGTCGCAGCGATTCTACGAAAGATGGGAGCCGAGCAAAAGATGGGAAGTGCTCCGACCGGAACAATAAGAGGTCGGTACTATTGCATTCGGGCGTAGGGTTGCATACCTTACTATATGCGCGTAGGGCGCACAGGAGGTATGACAAATGGACTCACGGGTGTTCAAAAAGACAGAGTTGATTGATCTTGAAGGGGGCATGGTCGCCCACCTGACTCGCACGCCGGGATACTATCAGGAAGATGGGGCCTTCATTCCCACAGCGAGGCGGGTGGAGGGAAAGACACTCCATTACCGCCCATCCGCACTCCTCATCCTTCGCCCTGAAGACTTGTCTGCGGAGGTTTACGTTCCCGCTGCCAGCATCTACATTGGCGGCGTGAAGGAACTGGCTGTTCTTGCCGAGGCACTCACGGCTGAGGTAGCCGTCGTATGAGCAGCCAAACCTTCTGCAAGGGACTCATCTATTCGCTGATGGCGGAAGGTGAGCACTATTTCACCGCCAAGCAGATCGAGCAAATGTCCGATGCGATGTCGGATATGGTGGATGGATTCACCACGGACGATCTGAAGACCGTAAAGGACTGCTTTGAGTCGGGGTTACAGGGAGGCGACATGGACGATCCTGCTGCCTGTATGCTCTACGGCTATCTGGTCTGTGCGGGGCAGTTCATTCAACCTGAGGGCTGGCAAGGGTACATTGAATATGAACCCGATGATTACAATGAGCTGGCGGATCGTATGTTCCGCATAGCGGGAGTTTTACATGATTGAACCAAAGCCGAAAAAGAAGCGCAAGGTCCCCACGAACAAGTGGGTCTGCAAGAAGTGCAGCCACGAATGGAAGGCACCACACAACATCTATTCGGGTCGTTGCCCGAATTGCGAAACATTGGTGTGGAGATGAGCAGCTACAACGCGAGAATTCGTGAACTCATTTCGCTAGCCGAAGCCCAGGGATGGGACTATCGCCAAGCGAACAACGGCCACCACAACTTCATTCTACCATCAGGTAGAATAATTGCTGCGTCTCTCACCCCCTCCGATGGAAATGCCATCCACGCGGTGGAACGGGATTTAAAGGACGCGGGGTTAAAGATCCCAGATGATAGAGAACTTCTTATGAATAAACGTCGTGTGAGGGGTATTAGGGAGGCAGTACGGGATTATCTGAGGCTGAAAGCACCCGCGCCATTGACCTCAGATGACGTCTTCATCTATGTTCATGCAAAGATCCCCGGTGCAACGAAGCAATCTGTTCACGCTGCCCTTTCAGGGCTGCATAACTCAGGGCTCGCGGTCAAAGTAGATCGTGGTCAGTACAGATGGGGAGAAAGTCTACCCGATATTCCTGCTCCCGCACCAGCTCCAACTCCTGTGGAACCTCAGATTGATCTCCAAGAATTGTCTGAGGGAGATTCGGATGAACGCATTCTGGATGAGGCTCTTGCAGCCTTGTCCAAAATAGAGTCCGTTGTGCGAAAACATCGGGCAATCGCCAAACATCTCCGTGATCTTCCCAAAATGCTAGGACTGAAAGTATGAACAATTTCACGACAAGCGAGTACATCGCCAAGCACAATCTTGGAGTGGACCCACACGATCCACGGGCCACCAAGATCATCGCCAAACATCTTCTTGCGAAGGGGTTCAAGAAAAAGCGCGTAATCCGCGACGGTAAGCATCAACTTATCTGGACCACAGATCCAATTCCGGATTATCACGGTCTAGTGGAAAAGCTGGAAAAGCTACCATGACCGACACGCGCGAACTGGTGGAGAGGCTTTTCGAGGCGCAAGTAGGTGGATGCGAGTGCCTGACAAAAACACCAGACATTGAATATCACGACCGCCTGTGTAAGTTCCGGCTGTGCGTCGAATCGCTGTCCACCATCGAATCCCTCCAGTCCCGCCTCGCTGCTGCGGAGAAGGATGCGTGGCGGTATCGGTGGCTGCGTAGTCAACCAATGTTGAACGGATTTGCGTTGGTGTCTTTGAAAATCATGGATATCAACGAGGACGGACCAACTGGCGTTTTCTATAGCCATGACGGGGCAGACTTGGACACCGCCATCGACGCAGCGAGGAAGCAGCCATGACGCAGACACCGAGGGACGAGGCTCCTTGTGATCCAGCTATCGACACAAGTTATACGGGTCGCATCGCGTCTCTAGGACGCGACCTGCAAGAGTGCGTGGAGTTGCTGGAGAAAGTAAACGCGAGTCTAGAGGAACTGTATCGTCATGGCGAACATCCGTGGCGCGCAGAAGTTCGCGCCCTGCTCGCACGAATTAAGGGGACGAAGCCATGACCGACACACAGGAATTAGTGAAGCGGCTGCCAAAAGACTTCAGGGTGTACTCACCATCTGAACAGGCGTGGTACGACGACCTGCCGCAAGCAATACGCGACACCATCGAGCGCCTACAGCGCCGTATAGCTGCTCTTACAGAATTGGTTGAGGCCATGTCTCGTGAAGCACACGCCAGTCTAAAGCGAAGCACAGAACAACATGCGCGAATACAGCATTGGGCTGACAAACTGAACGCCGCCATCGCCGCAGCCCGTAGCGAGGGGGAGCAGAAGTGAGCGACTATTTCCTTCGTGGCACCCTCTCGACTGATTATGAGCGGTTTCTTGGAGAGGAGATTCATTGATGAGTGACGCAGACTTCAAAGCGATACTCCTATGGTGGGCGATCTGTATTGCCCTAGGAGCTTTCGGGGGTTGTGTCGCAAACTTCCTACCGCTACCATAGCATAGTGCGTATGGTACGCACGGGAGGTGTGAAATGGACATCCTAGAAAATGAAGTGGTGCTCTTGGTTCCTAAGAGCTTCGCCACAGGGGAGCTGGGCGATCCGATAAGCCCGGAACTGCAGAGACTGATTCGTGCACTTGCCGCAGCGGACTATGTCCCGTGGGACTTTGGCGAGGAGAGGGACAACGGGCAGGAGCTGCACTTCTACCGCAGCGGCTCGTTGGTTCCCAGTGAGTTTTCTGCCCGTGAACTGGCGGAGGACTTCATTGCGAAGGGCGGCGATGTCTGAGGTTTTCATTCTCGTGGCGCTGTTTTACCTCGTAGGCGGCGTCGCTGGTCTACTCTGGGGGGTGTATGAAAGAGTCAATGGAAATTCTTGAGGCTCAGGTGGAGAAGAGCCTGACTCACCTTCGTGGTCAGAAGGTGGAGATCGAAAAGGGGGATCTGGCAATTCTGCTCGGCGTTGCTTCGTTCGGGCATGATCTGCTCAAGGGGGCTGACCATCCCTTCATTTCCAGGATTTCAGTGATCCTGCGGAAGTATTCAGTGCTGTTTGGCGAGTAATCGCTGCTTGCATCCTACGCGCACCCTGCTACCCTTGCATTATGCGCGTAGGGCGCAAGCTCTTAGGGGGTCCAAATGCGGTATGAATACAGCGATGGCGGGTGCCGCGCTGCTGGTTATTCACCCCGCGGACGGGATTGTGTGACTCGGGCCATTTGCCACATCACAGGCAAGCGGTACTTTGACGTCTACAACGACTTGTACCGAATCCAGCCATACCAGTCTCCGCGCAAGGGTGTGTTCACCGAGCGGCAGGCATTTGTGGAATACGTTCGGAGCTTGGGGTTTGTGGG
>Ga0070749_10002299_pt1 | contig 12838 bp, 6 predicted proteins | sample VirMetDEL_Nov_18_FD_75180 | JGI IMG/M metagenome (GOLD analysis project Ga0070749, IMG submission 75180) | Aqueous microbial communities from the Delaware River and Bay under freshwater to marine salinity gradient to study organic matter... | ecosystem: Environmental > Aquatic > Marine > Coastal...
ACGAGGCTCTCCATCGATTTTCGATGAGGCCCCGTAGAACAACGCCCCCAGGAGCTTGAATGTCCTCTTGGTGAGAAACTCACGAATGAACAACTCAATGTCGTCTTCAGTGAGCTTCAGACCTGCCTTGTACGCGACCAAGGCGTAGGAGTTGAACTGCTCAAGCAGTGGACCGAGCTTCATCAGGGGTCCCTCCTGATAGCGAGTGGAATGGGAGTAGTCCGAGCAGGGGCGATGCGCGCAGCGCCTACGTCTTCTTCTCGGCGTGGTGTTTCTGTCGTAGATGCGAGCATAGCTTCTGCTGCCATAGCGTCTGCTTCTTCAGCAGCAAGCTCGGCACGAAGTGTAGATGGAATAGAGGTGAACTCACGGAAAAGGTGGACAAGCTCAGCAGAAGCTGGCCAGGTGAACTGATTCACTACCTTCGTCTTGCGGAAGGATGCGTACTTCTTCTCAAACTCCTCGATGAGTGCATCTCGACTAAGGTTGGCAGCTTGTGTAGCTTCAATGGCAGTAGCAAGTGCACCAACCATGTCGTAGCTTGTGAAGTAGACTGACTCAAGGAAAGTGATGAAGTCAGAGACAATTTCGGGGTCGAGAGAGGGTGGGAGATTGTACTTGCGTGGGTCAGAAAGGAGCGCCCCAAAGTCGATGAACGTAGTAGAAAAGGGGACGAGGGGGGTAGCCAAATTGAGTCGGCTACGCTGGGTGTTAGCGACTTCCGCAAGTGCTCGCATCATCTGATGGGAGGAAGCCCGTCCTTCCTTAACGGCCTCTGTAGCGCGGGACTTCAGCAGAGGCCACATTTGCTTGAGGATAGCTTGAGTGGGTTGAATACGCTTCTTGTACTTGTCCTTCGAGCCCTTTCCTTCTTTGATTCCCACTTCGGCAGCTTCTTTGGTAAGGCCAGACGGTGTAAAGTTCCGTCGTCCTTGGTCCAAGTCCATAGCCAGCGCTACGTACCAGTCGTAAAACCGCCCGACGTAATCACGGTAAATCAATCGAAGCATGGGGCTTTCGAGCTTGTAGTAGACTGACTCAGGTGCAACTGGCTGCGTGTAGAAAAAACGGTTTCCCGCACCGACTTCTCCTTCCGGCTCTTTGTAGACTGACATCCTACCGGAAATTGGCTCAATGTGCTCTTCAGTATTTGATTTGCTTGAAATGTAGTTGCTGACTACGGAGCTATAGTAGGCAAATTCGTTTGCGAACATGTCGCTTTCGTAAAAGCGAACCATCTGTTCACGCATGCTTGGTTGCAGAGAGTCGTAGAGCCCAACAAGATAGGCGGCCATGAATTCCAAACGAATTTCAACGTAGTAGTCAAGAAGCCCTTGCTTGGCCTGCTTCTGCACATCAAGAGGGAAAGGTACTCGACCACCAGTAATGGTACCAGCAGTAGGTAGTGGTTCGTAGGAACCAGGGACGTCGTCAACGCTAAGGCGACGGAAGTCTCGCTGAGCAACGAAGTAAGATGCGATGTGGTTCAGGTGAATTACGTGAGTGAGCATGGCCCGTCCAATGATGCCAACCGGAGCGGCAACCTCAACAGTTCGACGAATGTTGGGGTCGCTGCTGAAAACGAAGGCTGGCTGTTTGTCGTCAACATCAGACACGTACTTGGTGGGCCTGTAACGAGCTGCCGCTGGAAGGGTAGTCGAAAGTTGGTACTCCTGTTTGAGCTTCTTGTTCTTCTTGACTACGCGCGTTGCAGTGATGACGTACTCATTGTGGTTTTGGATGGCGGCCACAGAAACTCCTGTAGCGGTAGAGATTTCTCTTGCGACCCCTCCGTAGTCAGGCTTAGCCAGGGTAATTGTAGTGCCAAGCGGGTATTTCGAGACAACAGTGTCAAAATAGGACTTGAGGAAACCACGGAAGGTTTGGTTGAACTTGTCCTTGTTTGACCTGTAGCGCGCCTCCCCCTTTTGTTCCCTGATGTCGTTGTCGTCGCGCATCGTCACACATGCACTGTAGGCGTTGATGAAGAGGTTCTGGAGGTGTGTTCGAACGTCTCCGGTTGCGTAAATAGGGACTCCGCTTGCTTGCAACTCTCGGACAGTGGCTGACACGAGGTAAAGAGGAATTGAACAGGGAAACTGATAGCTTGGTGGAATGGGGCTACCAGTAAGTTCGAGCGCAGTAACATTCAACGCCAGCGCGGTAGCCTCGTACTCAGCCCCAGGGTTATTGTATTCAACCATAGGATGAATCGTCCCCATTCGAAGAATGCTGTCATCGGCGGTAAGCACGTCCCAAATGAAGTCCAGGATGTACTCCATCGTGGCTTCGTAGACTTGTGTACCAGCAAAGGGAAGGAGGGAGTAGGTCATGGACCCGAGCTCTTGCATGGTCATGTGGATAAGAGAGGTTGAGTTGATTAGCTCCTTGATGAGGAAGTCGCTTGCTCCCCGGGTGTCTCGCTCTGCAGTCACTGGATAGACAGAGAACTGGGTCTGCTCGCCTACACCTCTGTAGGGCTGGTTGTTGATGAGCGCCTGGCGAAAATCAAACTCACTGGCTGGCGCCCCGTACATGTCCCCCAAAGGACGAGAGGGGTTGTTGACAAAGCGGGGGTTTCCACCACTGTTAGTTTGACCGAGGCCGATGTCATCGTAAGCTGCGTTATCACGTGTCAGACCAATGAAGTGGTCGCCCCGAAGGTGGTACTCAAAGAGTTGATGGTGGGAAAAATTCCTTTCGTCACGGAGCCAGACCTTGTAGTGGTCTGTGACCCACGGTGCGAGCTTGTTGGTCGCTCGAATCGCAAAATCGCGGGCCTCTTTGCTGCCTTTACCGACGACTGGGCCGGGCACGAAGGCGAAGTACTTCTTCTTCGCCATCTTCAAGCCCTCGCGTAGCGGAACTTCAGGCTGTTGTACCTAAAGCCGCTCTGCTCTGGGGCAGGAAGTACCTGGATTTCAACTTGCAGGTCGCCGGTTGTTCCCATTTCGGACTCAACCTTAGTTCGTGGGATAGTGACTGTAACCTCAGCCCCATTTGGGTTGACCATTGTCTGGAAGTCCACGCCGTTCAAGCGAACGACCGTGTTGGTAGTAGCGGACCCACCAGTGACCTTGTAGCGGATGATGAGGTCGTCGATTGAACCCTTGATGGTTTGGTTGTTCTTCACCGGGACGGTTTGGATGCCAATGGCGCCAACAGGAGAATAGTGAGTGAGCTTGACCTCAGAAACCAAGTCAGTAGCAGGCCTCAATGCCTGAGACTTGTCGAAGGATTGGATGATTTTGTAGCCGATGAACATGAAGACAGCCGTTCTGACCATCTTTTCGCTACGCTCGATGTAGCGACCCGAAGCGGCATCCCAGACTTTGGTCATTTTATTTCCTCCTCAGATTTCTCATCGCTTCCCACGTGTCTCCTTGGAACAACACACCTTTGCCCTTGTAGTTCTCGTATGTCGCACGTGTCAGAGTAAATGCAGCGAAGACGGCACCAATGGTGTTCATCGTCGTCCACGTCTCTCTTTCAAGCCCAAGCCTGGACAGTCGGACGAGGCCTTTACTCTTGAAGTGACCGGCGATGCCGTTGCTCCCTACGGCATCCATCGCTTCACGAAGGGTAGCAAGAACTGCGATTCCAGCAGAGCTAAGCTCGATAATGTCCCATTGGCGCTTCGTGAGTCCCCAGAACTTCTGAGGGGGATTCTCTACCTCACCGAGCACCTAATCACCTCAGATGTAAATCCAGGAAACCTCTCCGTCGGAGTCTACGTCGATGTACCAGTCGCCACCCATGATAACCATCATCTTGGTGCCGTCCTTGTTCTCAACGTAGTACAGCTCAGGTTCCTTGTACGTCTTTCCGGTGTCCTCGTCTTTCCCGAAGTGGTGAATGTACTTCTGCTCCTTGGAGCCCGTTTCCTTGGGGGAACGGTAGCCAATAGACCACGCTTTTCCGAGTCCAACCCATGTGTCCCCAAAATCAACTTTCTTCTTGGTGACGCTGTTAGGCTCGGTCTGGTGGAACTGCTTGTACATCTTCTTCGCCTGCTCGACCGTCGCTCCACCTGGGTTGCTCTTGACTCTACCCCTACCCATCTTAATCGCATCAGCCGTAGCGATGAGCGTGATGTCCATTCTGGAGTTGCCCTGATAAGAGGGAATCTCGTAGTCGATTTTGAGGTTGCAGATGGCGTTTCCACCCAGTGCCAAGGTGGCTTCAGAAAGGTCCGAGTGCATGAGCAAGACTGACATCATCATGCGCTTTTCCGTCAGGCTCTGACGTCCACCGACCAAGCCACGGTAGATGTCTTGGATTCCTTCCTTGATGTCTTTGATTACGTTACGTCCCACCTGAACAACGGACGTTACTATCCCAAGGGACTTGTAGGTTTGAGTTGGGGCGCCACTGTAAATTGGTAGGAGGTTGACCTTTTCACCTTCGCCGGGGTTGTTCTTTGCCCAGGTCTTTGTGACTAAATTCACGCCCCTCTGACCGTACTCTTTCTCTACGTAGGAAAGCGCCACCGCTGCACGCTGAGAGTTGTCGGGAAACTCTTTGTAGAGCTCCGACATGAGTCGGTCAAAGTACTGCTTGGCTGGCTCGCGCTTCATGTTGCCGTCTGAAGCTCGCTTCTTGCGAGGACGGGAGACTGGGTTGGAGCGAATCCCCTTGTACTCACCCTCCCAACCGTCTTCAGTACCTTTGTACTGAACTGCCATCAGTGGGTAGGTGAAGTAATCGTGCTGGAACTTCATCGATTTCAGGTCCGAGTTGACGATTGCCGTAGTGATGTCGCCTGCTTGCTCCAAGTCCATCATTTGGGCGCCTCCCATTCCGTTCTCAACCATTCGTTTCCAAAAGGTCCGGTAAAGCTTGGAGATGGCGGTAAAGTCGGCCTTGAGGAGCTTGACCACTTCCTCTTTCTCCTTCTTAGTCAGTTTCTTCTTCTTGACAAGAGTAGCAAGCCTGGAGCGGGGGCGGATATAGGGACGGAGGAAGTGAACGCCTTTCTTCTGGGAAACAATGTGGGTGCCGACGCCTCCGAAGAGGTACATCCACATGGTAAAACCGTGGTCAGGGAGGGATGGGTTGAACCAGTCAAATCCCTTAATCCAGCCGAAATCATTCCGGCGGGTGGGGTGAGTGTGGAACATCACAGGGACGTCATTGTCGTAAATGTAGTTGATGACGCTGTCTGCGGGTCCTACAGAACCAACGCCAAACCCAGTTCCAACGTGAAGCTTTTTCGTCTTGGCATCCAGGAGACCCATGTATTCCCGTCCTTCATGGTTGTAGGACTTGATTCGCTTGAGGAGGTTCATCGAGTAGCCGAATGGTTCCACATCCCGGTGGTCCGGAGCGTCAATCTTGTGCTCAATCATGTCTTTGAACTCAATGGCACGGGTCGCACTGGCCCCAGTTTTACGTGGGTTGGTGTCAGGAAGCTCAGCGTCGGAAAGCTTGGTCCAGTCGTCACCAGGTACGTCCATTTGGAAGGCTTTCATCTCAACCTTCATCGTCTTGTAGGCCTGCTTTGCAGCGGAAGTAAGGCGCGAAGACTCTGCCTTGCTGAGGGTAGGAATAGCTGGTAGGTGGAAAACCTCGTCAGACCTGCCGGGATTCGCAGCTGCAGCTTTTTCTTCCCGGTCCGCGCGCGGCGCATATGCGCGGTTTCCAGTGTAATCGGCAACAGAAGCGTACACTGCGGGGATGCGGGGACGAATGGACCTGGCAGCGTTGCGGAATTCTTGGCTGTCATCAAAGTAGAAAGTGAGGTCGTATTGCGAGCTGAGACGTGTCAGAATGTCTTTCTTGTACGAAACGATTCGTTGGAAGTGCATGCTGGGGTCATACCGGGCCGGAACTGGTGCAAGAAAAATCAAGTCGGTCTCAGTTCCCTTGTGCACAGGGTAGCCACTACGCTGAAGATGTTCCCGCGTAGGGCCCATGAGGTTGTTGGGCCTACCAGAGAGGTAAGCGATGACGTAGCCGTCTTTGGCCAAGTCGTTGACGAACTGAACCGTACCTGCGATTGGCTCGTCCTTTGAGATGTGCTGAGGTTTGTTCATCTCAGCCCATGCGGCAGGAGTGTCGAGGTTGTGACCAGCTCGCTTAGCGACGCGTTCTCGACGAGACAAGTCGAACAACGTCTTGTCCAGGTCGAAGACAGCCATCTTCTGTTTTTGCTTGTACTGAGGGAGGGTAGAAACAGGCTGGGGGTTGGAGCGAGGGAGTTCAAGCCTACACTGCATGCAGGTAGTCGCGTAGGCGGGGTTGCCTGTGTAGTCGCAGTGTGGGCAGGTAGTCAGACTCACACCTCCGAGAGGGCGAGCAGCTCTTGCGTAAGGGAAAGAATCTGGGCCTCAACTTCCCTTCCCTGCCTCTTGAGTTCCCGCTTGTCCGATTCCCGGTTGGTAGCGTTGTAGGAGGCTTTGATGAGGTCAAGTTCTCCTTGGCGTAATCGAATTTCTTCAGCGAGGTCGGTCTTAGCGTCTCCAATTGTCCCAAAGCTTGCAGCCTCAGCGTAGAATTGCTCAGCGCGGGCGAGAGCCTCGGCTTGTTTCTCTTCAAGCGTAGCAGCTGAAGCATCGGTTTCAGCAGTGTACCGACGCAAATCGGCAGCCGCAGACATTTGTGCTACAGAGTCTGTTTCAAGCTTCAAGCCTTTCAGCCTTGCTTCCCTCAGCTTGTTGGCTTGCTTTGTCGCGTAGGCTTCACGTCGTCGCCGTTCTCCTGTCCTTCGAAGCTTTTCAAGCTCAGCACGCCTCTGATTACGTTCCGCCAAGCGCCCTGCTTCTTCGATGAGCTCATCAGTGAGCTGAGATTCGTAAATTTCGCGCTTAGCAATTCGCTCAGCGGTAGCTGCATCACGTTTTGCCGCTTCGGCGTAGTCACGCGCTGCTGCTGCTTCAGCAAGCTTGAAGTCTCTTTCGGCCTGTGAGGTAGCCTCCGCTGCTTCTTTCCTTGCGATGTTTTCCCTCAAAGTTGCGGTCGCAGCGTCGGCCTCGGCTGCCTTTTGTTCCAGTTTAGCGGCGCGCGCGAGATTTCGCGCCTCTTCCTTTTTATTCCACGCAGCTAACCTCTCTGAGTCTGCTGCTGCTGCCCTTTCCTTAGCTGCACGCGCCTCTTTCCACGCAGCTGTCCTCTCTTGGTCTGCTGCTGCTGCCCGTTGCTCTGCGGCTTTTTCGCGAGCGGTTGCTGACTGTTGTGCCATGAAGGCGGCCCCGCGCTCGAACTCTGCAGCCCTCTTATCTCGAGCTGCAGCTGCATCACGAATATCCGCGGCCTTCTTCTCCCGCTTCGCTTTTTCAATAGTAAAAGCGGTGGCGGACTGCGCCTCTCTTCGCCCTTTGTACTCGCCAGCAACAGCGCTAAAGCCCTCGCTGGCAGTCGTGATGAGACTTCCCAAACCTGCCTTGGCCCTGTCCCCAAGTGAAACCTTCAGGCTCTCGTCGGCTTTTTCCTTGAGCTGCCTTTCAAGAACAGACGTAAGCGGCATGTGGATTTTTGGAATGATTTCACTGTAGATGGGAGTGCCGGCCGACTTGAGAACGGAGGCGACAGTTGCTGGGTCGTAAGTCAAAAGTGATACAGCCAGGGCGTCCATTTCCGCCCTCGTCATTTTCTTCGCGTACTTCTCTTCGCTGTGAACACTGGCCGAGAGCTTCTTGGCGAGTTTTTTGTACTCGACGGTACCTAATTTGATGTGATTATCGAGACTAAACTTGGCCCCACTATGCTTGCTTTTCGGGATAGAGCTGTGGACGCCACCCGCCGGACTTTCATAGTTGTCCACGAGGTCCTTTGTCTCCTTCACAAACCCAATCAAGGCAGAAACCAAAGTCGCTGGGTAACGCTTCTTGTACGGAGGTGCTCCTACGTACGGCTTGAGCTTCTCTGCTTCGGCCTTGAAGCGCGGGGTTTCTTCGCCGTACATGAGGTTGTTCAGGTCCTCTGCAATCAACGCGAAGGTATCGGAAGCCTTCTGGGCGTACTGTTGGGTCTTGTAGTCGGAAGTCTTGTCAAGCAAGCCAGCAAACCCACCAAGCATTTCGTGTTGGTTGACGATGATTTGCGCGTTTTCGAGGTGGTTGTTGAGCTCCATCGTTTTGTCGTAAAGCTTCTCCATGTCCTTCGAGGCGATAGCTTCCATGATTTCAGAGACAGTCTCCCAGGCTTTGGTAAGGAAGTCGTAGACCTTGATGTACATCTTGTCGATGGTAAGGGTGGCAGTAACTTCCTTGTCGATGACTTCGTCACCGATGAAGACAGCGAGGCCAGCTCCTTCGCGCACCTTCTCGCTCATGGCGGGACCGAAGTACTCCTTCAGGTAGTTGTAGGACTTCTCTGCCACATCAGACTTGTACTTGGCGTGAAGCGCTTGCTCGTACTCGCGGATGGTTTTGTCGAGAGATGCTTTGACCTTGCTCATCTCAGGACCTGTGAAAATTGGACCTGGGTTGGCGCGAACAGCCTCCATACCGAAGATGGCTCGGTAGGACTCACTATCTGGGTCGTCAAGTGCGTCACGGGCGTACTTGAGAGCAACATAGCGGGCAAGAACGTCATCGTCAAAGGCAACACCTTCTGGGGCTTTGCCGTAAGTTTCCACTTTCTTGAGCCAATCTTCCAGGTCCTTGTTTCGGGCTTCGTTCATCAGCTTGGTGAGGCCACCAAAGAACGAAGTTGTGACTTCTTCATCGAGGCTCATGTGCCGCAGGCAGTAGTAGAGTAGGGTAATCGTGAACCAAACCTCATCGCGAGTGGGCTCGTAGTTGTAGTACGTAACCGAGCGGTGAACCATGTCGAGAACAATCTTGTAGATGGATGGGGCTTCTCCGTAGTCCTTGGTAGCGACGCTGATGGTTTTGTTGGACTTGAGAAGTCCGGAGCTTTCGAGTTTCGAAAGCCAGTCGTTGAACTGGTCGCTAATGGTGGTGGCCTTGGCCATCTTGTCGTCTGCGGTTCCCTCGTCTTTCAAGACATCTTCTGTGATTGTCCCGTACATGATTCCGTACTTGTCTTTCACTTTCTTCGCGGCCTGGATGACTTGAGAGGCGGCTCTCCCACTTGCGGCGGCGTCGTACGCCCTAATAGCGGCCTTAAGAATCGGAATTTCTTCATCAGCATCGACTTCGTCCATGTCCAAGTGAATTCCGTCCGGTTTGAGGAAGTCCTCACCCTTGAATTCCTTGTTCAGGCCAGTGAGGCGGTCTCGGTTGGCACCAAGCGTCTCCATCATCGCGTAAATCAACGGCTGCGGCCAGTTGGTAGGGATGGGACGAATTCCAGGGAGGTCCATGTAGAAGAAAGCGGGCATTCCTTCGATGTCCTTGTACAGGTCTTCGAGCTTCTTCTGGCTCATGCGGCGAGTTTCACTCAACAGAAGGTTGTAGGCTCCAGTTCCTTCTGGACCTTCAAGTTCAACTTTGGTTCGGAGGGCATCGACCGCTTTGTAGATGGTATCGAGGGTGGACTTGGCAAAGTAGGTAGCCATCTCCATGTTGCGTGGCTTGTAGTCTTCGCCTTCCCGCACACGCATCTGCCTAAGTTCACCCTTTTCGATGGCGCGAACAATGGGTTTCATTCCGCGTGGCATGTCGGTTTTGGAGACAAAGCCACTTTCCGTGTAGGTCAGAGGCTGACCGACCTGGGACATGGTGTAGAAAGTACGGTCTGTACGACTTCGCGGGATTGGAAGAAGAACCAGCCCAGCGCGCTTGAACAAAAACGCGGGGTGGGCAACGAGAGCCATTTCCTTACCAGCGTAGAAGTCAGCAGGGGAAGTTGCCAGAGACTTCACCATGTGCTTGTAGTAAGAATCCAGCTTGCGCAGCATGGCGTCTTTGTTGCTCTTGCCAGTGTTCTCGATAATCAGCCGCGTAGCGGGCATGATGTACTCGTTGATGTACTCAATGGCGTAGATGTTGGCCGTAGAGGAAATGAGGTAGGGAGCCAGGACGTTCGTGGCGAAGTTGTCGAACAGCGCCTTGCTGTTCTCGAACTGCATGCTCATCTTGCCAGCCATTGAAAGAAGGGCTCCGACTTCGTCTTCTTTCATTCCAACTTCGGCTACGTCCAGGTAGTCATCGACCAAGGCACGGACCAACTCAATGTTCTGAGTAGCCTCGGCCCCAAGCATGTTGGTCTTGTTCATGATGTTCGTAGCTCGTTCGTAGCTGCCAATACCAATCCCCCGAACTGCACCTCGCACCTCACCAGACTTAGGGTTAGAGCGGACAAAGCGATGCATAGGTTGCTCAGAAGTCCCAAGGCGGGCATCAAGAAGAGCGAGGGTGCGTGGGGAGTAGTTGTTGTGTCCTTCGAGAGGAGAAGGGCGGGAAAGAAGGATGGAGAGGCGCTGAGCTGCCCCAAAGAGACCGTACTCATCCTTTGCCCGTGCCCAAAGCGCCGGGGTAATCACACCACCGAAAACCCTGGGGAGGTTCTGCTGGTACATGATGGCTGGGAGAGGAGAAGTGGACATGAGACTCATGGGGTGAGCGGGGTTTGCCCTTACCGCATCAAGCTCGTCAGCTCCGACGATGTCAACTTCGCTAAGTTCCCCCTTTACGAGAGCAGAAAGAGAAACGCGCTTCCCAGAAGAGTCGCGGAGGGTGTAGTCACCCATAGATGGACGTGGGTTGGAGTACGCCATTTGCTCCCGTACCCAAGCATGCGCAGCCCCGAGAGAGGCTCCCCGCAGCTCACGTGGAATTGAGACCAACACGTCGCGTCACCCCTCAGATGTTCTTCGGAGGGGTCGGCAAGAAATAAGTCGTTCCATCGATGTCGTTCCTGAACGACATGGAACCTTCTGGCGTGCTTGACTGTGGGACAGTGAAATCATGCCACCTGGGGCGCTGAGAAGGCGCAGCTGCGCCAAGGACATCCAGGTTCACGCCCTTGTTCACAAGATAAGCGGCGCCGGGAACGGCCAGAAGACCTCCAATGAGGGCGCCACGAACCACGAGGTAGTAGGGGTCTTTCGACTTAGATGCCTTGTAGCCAGGAACGCGGGAGTCAACCCAGCGACCAAAGCCACCCATGAAAGCAGCTGCCCCAACGGCAGCACCGGTGAAGAAGACCTTGCGTTGGTTCTTGTCGTCCAGGAATCCCATCTAATCACTCCTTCTTCGTGGGCTTGCTTCTCAGCTTGTCGTAGTACTCGCCCTTGTGGTCACGGTGGATGCGGAAGAAGTTGGGGTTGCCTTCCGTACCAGCAAACACAGGATGCCCGTAGTATTTGGTGAACTTCTTCCATGCCTTCTTGACTGATTCACTTGCCTTGAATGGCTTGATGGTTCGCAGACCCTTCGAACCACCCTTGGTAGAGTCAGTGAAGGTCTTGAAGTGCTCACGGGGGAGGGCAATCAGCCAGGGCTCTTCAGTACCAGTACGCTTGTGGATTCCGGTCTTGATGTAGTACCCCTTACCAATTGAGCCAGGGAGGATTTTACCGAAGCCAGTCGGGTCAGTCACGCGAGTGCCACCCTTCTTCTGCTTCGAGTCTGCACGCTTGCCCTTTCCGGTCTTGGCCTTGCCCTTGAATTCAACTTGAGTCTCAGGAAGGATTTGGATGTAGAAGTACTTGCCACGCCCGAGCGTAGACCCGGCTCCAAAGCGCCCACTTGGGTTTTCGTAGGTCTTATCGAAAACAAGCTTAGTTGTCTTGTAGGGGTTTTTACGGGGGTAGACCTTGTCGAGCTTCTCAACACCTTCTTTCCACATCTTTTGCATGTCGTCTTTGTTCATGACTGTACCCTTGTGGGAGAAAAGCATGAATCTCGCAACGCTGAGGTACTCCTGGAATTTGTACCCTGCTTCTTGCATGGCCTTGCTCATGGCCTCAAATTGAGCTCCTCCCTTCTTGAGTGCTTTAGTGACACCCTTGCTCAGGTCGAACGTAATGCTACCATCAGCCATCAGTTCATTCAGGAGGTCATCCTTGTGCTTTTTGAGCCAGGGAAGAGTCTTGGTAGAAGAAGCGAACACGAGGGAGTAAATCAGCATATCCCTTGGGTCAAGCGTAGCGGTATCAGCAACTGCGGTGATGACCTTTCCTGGACCATCAAAGCTGAACTTGGGCTTCCCGAAGTTTTCCTTGACACCCGGGTTCTGACGAGACCCACCAGAGCCACCGCGAACGCCTCGTCGACCACGCTCAGGTCCGTCGCCACGGTCCGCACGGGTATCACTGCTGTCTGCACGCTCACGTCCAGTAGCGATTGCTTGCACGAAGCCACCGACTACTCGCGAGTAAGCGTTTTCATCAACAGGACGCCAGACTTTACCACTTTCTCCACCGGTGATGATGTTTTCCCATACTTGCTGGACAAAGAGGCCATTTTGTGACATTTGGATGTAGTAGCCCTGTGCACTCTCGTTTCCAAGAGAGCCCTTGCTACCGTCCCAGGTATCGCGTGTTCCGTCTGCCTTGAGGTAGGTGCGTAGTATGACGTGCATGTCTCCCCCGGCCTTTTGGTGGCTTGGGTGATTCTGGCCAGTCTGCGGCTTGCCGTTGTTGACAAAGCGGAGGTAGGAAATCTGAGAAGGTGAGACAAAGTTTCCACCAGCGGGCCCAGTGATGTTGACCTGAGCTGCGGCAGAGCGGTAGTTGTAGGGTGGGGACATCAAGCTATTGATGTTGGCGCGAACGCTCATTGTGTCGCCCACTTCGTAGGCTTCAACGGTGTGCCGCATGAGAGCGTATGCCTCTACAGGGTCACCATTGACGTTGGTAGTCATCGAGGCAAAGCCACGACCGGCACCGGTAACGCCTGCTCGCATTTCTTCCACCATCGCCACTTCTGTGGCCGTAAGTGGAGTGTAGCGGTTGAGGAAATCTGTGTAGACCTGGTGGCCTTCGTCA
>Ga0070749_10002302_pt1 | contig 12826 bp, 18 predicted proteins | sample VirMetDEL_Nov_18_FD_75180 | JGI IMG/M metagenome (GOLD analysis project Ga0070749, IMG submission 75180) | Aqueous microbial communities from the Delaware River and Bay under freshwater to marine salinity gradient to study organic matter... | ecosystem: Environmental > Aquatic > Marine >...
AGCGCGATCGGGATCGAGTCCGGAGAGGAGACGGCAGGCTTCGTGAATTGCCTCGACCTGCGCCTCGGGGATCTCGGGCTCCGCTGCTGCGCGCCTCTCGTGCTCCTGCTGCCGCTTCACTTCCGCCGCCTGTCGGGCGGAGATCTGCACCTTGGGTGCGACGTCGACCGCGCCATCCGCGACCGCGTCCACGTTCCGCTGCTTCTGGACCAGCGTCTTCGCGATGTGGCAGTCCAGCGAATCCTCGAAAACGAGGTGCTGGATCAAGACCGGCAGATCCTGCCCGATCCGGTAGATTCGGTCTTCCGCTTGCGTCACGTTGCCGGGAACCCAGTCGAGCTCCGAGAAGATCATGTGAGCGGCAGCCGTCAAGGTGATGCCCACGCCCGCGGCCTGGACGTTGCCAACGAAGACTCGGCAGCTCGGGTCCGCCTGGAAGCGGTCGACCGCCTCCTGCCGCGCCTGCATCGGTGTCGAGCCAGTCAGCGTCACCGAACCGAAGGCGGCCAGCCCCGCGGCGATCCCCTCGACGACCGTCGTATGGTGCGCGAAGATGACCAGCTTTGGTTCCGACTCCAGGACGTTCTCTGCATGCTCGACGACATACGGGACCTTCTCTTCCGCCACCTTCCGCCGGGCTTCCGACATGCGCTCAAAGCTGGAGATCTGCGACTGGAGGCGGCCGACGTCTGACCAGTCCAGCTCGCGCGCCATCCGGAGCTCCTCGCGCACGGCAGAGGCGGCCCCGTTTGTCGGGATCTCGATGATCTGGCGCCGCTTCGGGGGCAGATCGGCCAGGACATCGACCTTCCGACGTCGCACCATCCCGAGGCGCCTGAGCGTCCCGGCCAGCTTCTCGGTGTTCGTGGCTCCGTCGGCCTTGAAGACCTTCCGGTAACCGCGGCGGCCCCGCTGCGGGACGTGCTCGTAGTGGCCTGCGCAGTGATCGACCGCGAAGCGGTAGAAGCTCGTGAACGTCTCCGGCCAGAGCGCCCGGTACAGGTTCCAGCCCTCGCGAACCTTGTTCGGCATCGGTGTCCCGGTCATGAAGACTCGACGCTTCGCAGGGATCGGAGCGATCGGAGTCTTCCCCCGTCGGGAGCAGCCTAGAACTTCCTTCGTTCGGATGGCGGTCTCGGTCTTCAGGTAGTGCGCCTCGTCGACGGCCAGCAGATCCCACTCGATCGAGCGGAGCTTGTGGTGGAACTTCTTGACGAGATCGTAGTTCACGATGACCAGCCGTCGGGGCCCCCTGGTGAGGTCTGGCAGCTCGTCCTTGCCGCTCTTGACGACGATCGTCGAGAGCTCCCCGAGCACCCACATGGAGGCTTCCCGGGCCCAGTTGAGCCGCAGCGAGGCGGGGCAGATGACCAGCGCGCGCCGGATCCCCGGCTCCACGTTCAGGAGCCCCAGCACCTGCGCGGTTTTCCCGAGCCCCATATCATCCCCGAGAAGGACGTTCGGATTCCGGGAGAGAACCTCGATCCCGACCTTCTGGTAGCCGTAGAAGGCAAGCCCCTCCGGGCAGGGGGGTTCGAAGCTCGTCTCTTGCGCCCGAGACTGCTCGACGAGCTCCTCCCGCTCCTGGACGATCGCGCTCAGCGTGGCGGCGGTCCTGGAGTCCGCGTAGTCGCGCAGGGCGAGAGCCTTCTCCCGGTCGTCGGTCCACCAGCATTCCAGCGCTGGGTTCCAGCGGAACTTCGCGTTCTTCGCTGGCCACCGCTCCGCCGGGGTTCCGCGGTACTCCCAGCGGGCCCGCTGCTCGTGATAGGTGAGTGTTGCCATGGGTGTCTCCTTTCAGGGGAGTGGGGGGAGCCCGCCACGTGGCGGGCTCCCAGTTGGTCTCAGGCGCCTAGCGGGAGGTGACCTGGTAGCGGCAACCGTTCTCTTCGACGACGAAACGCTGCGCCTTCTGGTGAACGATGGGGCAGCCGGAAGTGACCTCGCGAGCCGCGGCAACCGTCATGGTTTCGGACCGCCACTTCCGCTCCCCGATTCCCCTGGTCAGGACCGTGACGGTATCCGGGGTGGAGGTGCGCGTCTCAACCTTCAGCATGGAAGAGTAGGTAAAGATGGTGATCCGGTCGACGATATTCATGGGTGTCTCCTGGTGGGTGGGTGTCTCTCAACAGGAGAAGCATATCAGATCGGATACGCTTGTCAAGGTTTTTTGCGAAAAACTTTGACGGATTTTCCCAGGAGTTCGTCGAGCCACCAGCCGAGCGCGGCGCCCGCCCAGCAGATGACCGCGGCCACCGCCAGCCCGGCGGCGATGGTGCCGAACACTCCCAGGCTCACACGGCCACCTCCCCTCGGTCGCGCAGCACCAGCAGACGGCAGCCGATCGGACACTCCACGGCCTCCCGCCGGGATTCTGGCGTGCGCCCGGGGAAGAACCCGAAGACCCTGAGGAGCTCTCCTCGCGCCTCTGTCGAGGTCACGACGAGGTGTCTTCCCTTGATCTTCAGAAGGTCGCCCGCCACGAGGTCGCGCGCCGGGGTGGCCACCTCAACTCGGCCCTCTCCGGCCGCCTTGAAGCGCCCCAGGAATCGGGGCTCGATCTTCCAGATGACCGGTCGCGGCCGCATGTTAGCGATTGCAGTCCGCTTCAGCTGGTAGCGGCAGCGCGGACAGAGCGGCCGATCCGCGAGCGCGCCGAGCCCCTTCGGCCATGCGAAGACGTAGGAGCAGCGAGGGCAACGCCCGTGGATGTTCGCGCGCCGATTGTAGGTGGTCGGCTCCATCATCGCCATGACGCCCTCTCTTCCCGCCGCTCAGCCACCGTCAGGCGCTGGCGGTCTTCCGCCTCTGGCATGACGGGCGTCTGCCCGTTCCGGTACTTCAAGAAGAAGTCGAGCTGCCGAGTCTTCGCTGGCAACGTCCAGGCCTTCCAGGCCGCGGGGTCTTCATCCAGCACCCAGACCAGTCCTTCCCGGTCTGCCCAGCGCTGGACGAGCTCCATCGCGCGGTAGGGGTTCGTCTTCCGGTGTGGGAAGTAGTAGGTCCCCTCGAACCATCCAAGGTCGAGCAGCATCCCAGCAGCTGCGACAGACAGATCGAAAAACATAGCGGTCTCCTTTCCGGATCTCATCGGATCCGCTCGTGGGTGTCTCGGCAGCCGCGAGCCCTGCGCTCGTCGCTGCGTCGTTCCATGCAGTCGTGGCAGAGTGGGATCCCCTCGAAGGTCTCCCAGTCGGAATAACAGGTCTGGCAGTCGCAGTCCCGGCAGCGAGGCGCCGCCTCGGTGCTGACGTAGTGGCGCCCCATCTCCACGGCCAGACGTCGGGCGTCGGCCTGCGCCACCTCCCAGGTGGGAGCCCAACGCTTGAGCTCCAGCAGCACCAGCCCGCCCGGGCGATTCGCGAAGGACATCGTCCAAAGGCGCTGAGTCATCCCGTCACCCCCTGTGCACGAGCATAGAAGTCGCGCTCCGCCTTCGTCAGGCGTTCGCGAGTGTAGGAGAGGCATCGCCTCTCGCCAGCAGTGAGCCCGGCAGACTCGACCGCATAGCGGCAGATGGTGAAGCGGAGCGGCTGCGCCAGCTCCAGCGGCAGAGTCAGGCGAATGAAGCGGCAACCGCCTCCCATGTCGAGATGGTCAACGCGAACGCCCTCGGGAAGCAGAACGAGACCGAGGAAACGGGCCGCGGTGGTGAAGGTGAGAAGCTGAGTCACGGGGTGCTCCTTTCAGAGCAGAGGTTAGCTGGAAACCAGCGGAGAGGCTTCGACGGTGACGCGGGCTCGGAGCTCGCTGTTCCCGAAGACGTTCCCGCGAAGGTGGATGACGTAGAAGCCAGCGACGCAAGCGTTAGCCGCGTCCCGCATCGTGCGCGCTGGCACGTTCGGGAAGACCTTCGGATCCTGCTGGCCTTCTTTCACGGTGACGGTGTAGATCATGGTCGGGCTCCTGGTGGGGTGTCTCGCTGACAGGGGAAGCATATCAGAACGGATACGGGAGTCAAGGTTTTTCTTTGCCGATCTGCGAAGTTTTTTCTGGGGCCGCGCCGGGCCCGCGCCGCGCTTGGCCGGAAAGATAGTCCTTGACTCTCGTATCCAGTGCGATACAATGGTCTCGCAGCAGACTCCCTCAGCGGGGCCCGGACAATCCGGTCCGGGCCCCTTGGTCCACTTGAAAAGGAAACGGCATCCGGTGAAGAGGTTCAAGCTCCTCGGCCCCGAAGGAAAACCCTACTGGTCAGAAACGCCCGGGACCCTCGGCGGAAACGCCGCCGCGCGGATCTACGGGAAGCTCACGTGTGGAGCTGCGCTCCGAGCTCTGAGGCGGAGTCCCGCCTACGCGAAGAACCGCGTTTTCTTTGCCAGCGAAGAAGACGCGATCTCGGCGGGCTTCCGCCCATGCGGGATCTGTATGCGGAAGCGGCTGCGCCAGTGGGAGAAGGCCCAGCGGCTGGAGGCGTCAGCCGACCGCCTCGGCCTGACCTTCCGCTTCTAGCGCCGCGCGCCAGGCGTTCACCACGTCATCGCCTCGGCCGACGGTCTCCCCGTTCGGCCAGGCGATATCAAACTCTCGCCGGATGGCTGCTTCGAGCTCTTCGACCGGCCACTCCGGCCCGCGCCGGACGGTGCGCTGCCAGCAGCTCCCGGTGTTCCCAGCCTGCACGATCTCGCCAAGCTCGGCGGAGATCGCGTCGACCTCGGCTTTCGAATGGTAGATCTGGTAGAACCATCCGCCACGGTGATAGGTGGCAGTCACGCTGTTCTCGTCAAGGAAAGCCATCGGATACCAGTTGCCGCGCGAGCTCGCGTAAGCGGTCGATCCGTAGTAGCGCTCCAACATCTCTTTCCGTCGGCCCGAGAAGTGGACCAGCCCGCCGGGCTTGCAGAACGCCGCGCAGCAGGCAACGACGTCACGCGCCCTCTCGGTCGTGTCGCAGCTGTTGATGACCGCCTCAAGCACCATGTGGCGGAATCGCCCCTTCTCGCGCAGGTGCGAGCAGAGATCGTCGATCATCGCCTGGACCGCTGGCCGGTTCAGGTGGTAGGAGCTCAGCGCGCGCCGGAAGAACTCGACGTCGACCACCTCGTGGCCGAGCATCCTGAGGCGCCGTGGGTAGGCACCTCGGCCGCTCCCGAGGTCGAAGACCGCGCCGGGCTCCTTCTTCAGCCATGGAAGCACGTAGCGATGGTAGAGCGTCGATTCGTTCTGCACCACGCCTTCCCCGCCGGGCAGACGGTGCGGCTGCGCGAAGCTCTGGCGCCACGGGGTTCGGTCGATGTGGTCGTAGCTGAAGCTCCCGTAGGCGCGCTGGAGCAGCGCACGCGCCTCCTCGACCGGCACCTCCGGATCGATGACGAAGATTCGCGCATTCATGCGCATCTGCTTGACCGCGAGCAGGTAGTAGGCGCCGCCGAGCACCTCCCCGTCGATCGTCGCGACCGCTCCGCCCCAGTTGCCGAACTTGTTGAGCAGCGTCATCATGACCGCCCGAGTCGACACACCCGGCGCCGCGGTCACGCCCTCGACCTGCTGGTGCGCCCCCTCCTGGAACCCAGGCACGAGCTCCCCGAGGATGCGCGGCGGGGGCTCCACGTCGTCAAGATCGCTGCCATTGTGCAGCTGATTGAAGCGGATCTCATCCGCCTCGTTGACGCCTTTCAGCACGTAGGCGGGAACCGTCTTCAGGCCGAGGGCGCGCGCCGTCCGGCCGCGTTGATGCCCGGCCACCGTGAGCCCATCTTCTAGACAGATGATCGGCTTCGCGAATCCGATGGTCGAGATCGAGTAGCGAAGTTTCGCCAGCGCCTCTTCGTCGATCCGGCGCGGATTGTAGGGGGCAGGACGGAGCTTCTCGACGGGAAACTCCGGGACGAACCGGCCGCCCTCGTTGAACTTCATGCCGGGCTCCGGCCCTCGACTCCTTCGAGGAGCCAGCTGAGGAAACCGAACTGCGAACCGTGCTCTTCGAGGTAGGCGTCCATGACCGCGTTCAGACGTTCGAGCTCTTCGGGCCGCAGCTGCACCCGAAAGACACTCCAGCCGCGCGGCCCCTTCCGCGGGAACTGGAAGTGGGGCTGCTCGGAGACGAGCTCCTCGTCCTTCCCCAGGCTCTCCCCGAGCTCCCGCGTCTTGTCCGCCTCCTTCTCCAGGTCGTTCACCAGCTTGTCAAGGTCGCGCGACGTGTACCCGGTGCCGATGAGCGCGTCCAGATCTCCGGCGGAAGCGGTCAGACTCGCGAGTAGCTCTAGAAGCTGCTCGTCATCGTAGCCAGCTGCGTCGGAGGTTCGATTGTCCGCGAGCAGGATCCGCTTCGCCACCTCGTCTTCGACGTCGACGAAGATGGCCGGGATCTCGTCCAGTCCCGCCGCGCGCGCCGCGGCCAGCCGGTGATTCCCCGCCAGAATGTGTCCGGTCGAGGTCTGCACCACGACGGCCCCATAGAAGCCATTCCGGTCGAGCGACTGGGAGAGGAGATCGACGTCTCCCCGCCGGGGGTTCTCAGGGTGGGGGGTGAGCTCGTCGAGCTTCGCGAGCCGGTACTCCTGCGCAACTACTCCCACTTCGGGGGCCTCCTGCGCCTTCGGCGCCTTCGTGATACAGGCTCCGCCAGGAAGCAGCAGGCGGAGAAGGCGAGCGCGAGCAGCGCGAAGACCCTCACTGGCAGGTGAACCCCTGCGGTCCCCAGTGGCTGGTCGGATCCTCGATCGTGGAACCGCAGTGAGAACAGCGCCAGGGCCCATCTTTCCCGTGTCTCCACGCTACCTGAACCTGCCCGGAGTAGACCGGCGGCCCGACGACCGGCGCCGGGCGCGGCGAAACCATCGCCTCGACAACGGGGTAACCCATGACGGCCTTCTCGTGCTCAGGATCGCACCAGATCCCGTTCTTCGTCTTCCAGAAAGGCTTCCCGTCGATCCAAACGTACTCCCCAGGAGACTCAAACGTCCGCCGCGGCCACTCGAACCGCGGGAGATCCGCTGGCGGCCGCGGATCATCGGGACGCGGAGTCTTCATGACACGCGCTCGCCGGGAACCACCATCCAGGCTTCTATCCGCTCGATCCGCTCCGCCTGCTTCTCCATCATGTCGAGCAGCTGGCGATTCGCCTCGGCCAGGATCTCGATTCGGTCCAGGAGCTCGGCGACGCGGCGGGCTTCCGTTGGGGGGAGTTTCTTACGGGGTGGCATGCGCGACAGGATAGCAGAGGGGCCCGGAGCCAGTTGGTGACCCCGGGCCCATGCAGCGCCTCACACTCCACGTTTAGGCGTGCAGTTGCGCCCCGTCGGTGCGCTCAGCCAGGCGGGGGCGTGGCGGGGGGAGCATCCTCCCCACCGCTCTGGGAGAGGGGCTCGGGCTCCGGATCTCCAGAGACCGCAGCGCTCTCCAAGGGCGGGAGATCCTCCCCAGGAAATCCCGCGAGCTCGACGACGCAGCGAAACTCGGGGGCCGCTTCGTCGTCGGGATTCGGTCGCGCTCTCGCGAATTCCAGCGAACAGACCAGCTGCCCGTTCGGAGTCTTGTCGTCGGCGCGCCAGGCGGGAGCCACGGCCACAAAGTCCGCGACATACCGGGAGGGCGGATTCGCGAGAGCGGCCACCCCGCCGGTGATCTTCCCGGGCCGAACATTGCGCGCGAAGGCATTCCGGAACCAGAGCTTGAGCCCGGCGCGCTGGCGGTCGGCCCAGCCCTGGAGCAGCTGGAGCCATTCATCCGACTCGATCCCGACGCCCTTCGGGGGCTCGTCCACGAACCGGACCGCGTTCGGGCGATCTTTCGTCGGGGCCGGAACCTCGAACCTGTTGGGCGGGTTCGCATCGTGCGAGTAGCCCGCCACCACGACGTCTCCGGCCAGGACGTGGCTCTCTTGGAGCTGCAGCGGCTGCCACGCGTCGACCTCGGCGGAGACCGGGTAGCGCCCGGCCTCTTCGGTGCGAGCGATGAATCCCACGAAGATGGCGTGGGAGGGCGCGTAGGGTCGAAGCTCGGCGACGTGGATGTGTGGCATGCGAGAAACCCTACACCCACGCCGCCGACGCGTCAAGCGGTCGCGTCTTCCGGACCTGGAACGATCGAAATCTCCCCGTTGACGCCGACCTTCGCCCACCACGGCCCGCCGACGTGCCGGACGACGGCTTCGACCGCGGCCCCCTGCTGGAGCTCCACGACCACAGCCGAGCGCAGCGCGGCGACCTGCTGCCGGAGCTTCTCGACGGTAGTGGCCAGCGCTTTGACGTCGACGCTCGCCTCGGCCATCGGGATTCGGTGGGGCCCCGCCCGCCGGAGATCTCCATCGGCGGCGGCCTTCCGCGGCCTGCCCCTGGTCGGAGGAGCATCGGCCAGACTCTTGCCCAGCGCCTCGGCGTCGGCCTCGGTCAGGTTCTTGAGGTCGGACACCCCGAGCTCCTCCAGCCGCTTCCGCACCGTCTGCCGGGACGTCTCGTGCTCACGTGCTAGCTCTGCGATTGTTGGCTTTCCCACTGTCTCTCCTTTTCGGTGGAATGTTTGCCCATGTTTCGGCCCAGTCGATGATCGATCTGGGCCCCACTACGAGGGGGCGGCGGAGTCGGCGACCCCGGACGTCAATCCTGCCGTAAAGTTTTGCGAAGGACAACCCACCCCCCCGGCCAGCCACCAGCACCCACTTCCCGATCGGTGTCCTGGAAGTGAGCTCCAGCAGCTGCCAATTGGCGGCGTCCAGGTCTAGGTCTGCGAGGTCCATTTTTCGACGCACGAGAGCGCAGTCCCCTCGCGAACCCGCGCCACCAGCTGCGCGGGGAGCTCCCGTGCCGCGTTCTGGTAGTTCGTCGTGACGATGGTCGGCCGCAGGTGATTGAACCTCACCAACAGCACCTTCGCGACCGTGGCAAGGTGCGTCGGATTCGTCGGCAGCTCGTCGAGCAGCAGCATCCCGACGTCCGCCGCGGTGGCGACCATCGAACGCCCCTCAGACGTTCCAGTTTCCAGCCCCAGCCCGAGCTCCACCCCGGACGCCCAGAGGCACGTCCCGCCCCAGTAGGCGAGCCGGAGCGCAGCCGTAGCCGTGGCAAGGTGCGTCTTTCCGGTCCTGGTCGGCCCGCTGAGCCAGAAGCACCAACTCCGACCGCGAAAGCTCTCGTCGATCGCCCACGTTGCCGCCATGTCGGCCAAAGCGTCGCGGTGCGCGGTGTCGCGACTCCAGGCGCCGAACGTCGCCTTCCGCCAGCGTGCCGGGATCGAGCGGAGCCAGATGTTCGCCGCGGCCAGGTTCCGGCGGTCGCATTCCAAACTCTCGTAGCCCGGCAGGTTCGTGAGCAGCGCAGTCTCGCGCGCCGGGCCTAGGATCTGCTGCCGGTGGTACTCCTCTCGCGGCAGGGTTGACGGATCGGGCGCCTTCGGTGGAGGGTTCATGTCAAGGGCTCCTGTTCAGTTTTCGCCATCTGGCGGGCCGAGCGGATTCGCCCAGCTCTCGGGATTGTAGTCTTCCACCCCCTCCTGCGGAAGAACCTTTTCCGCGGCGGGCTTCCGCTTCGGCCGACGGAGTGGCGTGACCTTCGACCGGGCCAGCTCGTGCTCCGCGGCCCGCTCCAGCGCCTCGACGCAGCGGAAGACGTGATCGCGGCTGACCGCCCGGCGGAAGCTCTTCTCGCCGAAGCCGAGCTCCCAGCTCGCCTCCAGCGCCAGCGCGACGCGCTCGGCCGCCTCGTCGAACGAGATCCCACGCCGCGCCGACTGGTCTATGACCGCCAGCTCCCAACGCCCCCAGGTGGAGCTCCCCTCCTTCGGCACCGTCGGCTCTGGCCCCCTGCTCGGCGGACGCTTGTCCAGCCACGCGGCCATGGTCTTCTCCAGCTGCTCGGCTCTCGTCATCGCGCTCTCCTCCCGGCTCTCGGTTCCGCCCTCTTCGGTCTTCCTGTCTTCTCGTCTGAAATCCACCTCTGAACCCCCTCCCTGAGGGGGTAGGGGGAGTCTTCTCTTACTTTTTCTTTTTTTAAGAGGGCCCCTATTTCCGGGCGTTTGCTCGATTATACCCCCGTTTTTGAGTACCCTAAGTCGGGGGTATAATCGAGCAAGTCCCGATTCGGTTTCATGCATATCCACTTCCGTCAGGGTATTGTCGGGGTGAAAACCAGTTTTGTCAACCTGACAAAACCCTGACGCAACCGGGTTGTGTCGGGGTTCCTGTCGGGGTTCCTGTCGGGGTTCCCAGAGCTCGGCCAGGAGCGCGGCGGCCTCGTCCCGGTAGCGCGGCGGGCATCTCTCCAGGAACCCGAAGCGGTACTCCAGAAGAGACTTGAGGGTGCCTCTTTGAGCCCACCCGAGAGGCGTCTCAGTCCAGCATTCCGTCGACAGGATCTGAGTCTCTGCGATTGAGATTCTCCTCTCCACGCGAACGCGGATCCCGTGCGATCCGCCCGGGGTTCCCGGGTCGAGATCTTCGGACTGGAGCACTCGCTCGCGCATGAAGGAGGCGAGCTCCGGCGCGCTCACGACGCCCGGAACCCGACACTCCATAGAGAAGAAGATGAGACTCTGGTGGAGGCTCCTGAAGACGGGGTTCAGCGCCTGGACGTGGTCGTCTTCGTGGAAGCGGTCCGGATCCCACTGGATGGCAAGATTCGCGATGCCACGCGGGAGTGTTTTCAGTCTGTCTTCTGAAGAGAGCACCTTCGAGAGGCGCGCCATGATGGAGACGAGCTGCTCTGTTGTCAGCTGCGCGAGGCGCGATCGCCAGCTCTCCTTCTTGTCAGCCATCGACGCGCGGGCCCTCTGCGTTCTCTCCTCCGAACGGCCGGATCCTCCCCTCTCGTCCATGGGGGAGCGAAAGGCGCGCCCTGGTACATTTCCAGTCATACTCCTTGACATGGCAGCTGCAGTCTCCTATCAGGTGGAGCGCGTCCTTCGCGACGCGCCTCAGTCCAGGAACTTCTCGCATCCGATGCAGGATCCAGGATTCCGCCCCGATCCCGGCGGCCAGGATCTCGACGACGTCCGCATAGCGCAGGAACCAGCCTTCCCCGGCCTTCGTCTCTGCCACCCCTGAGACGAAGGCAATCACGGCATCGAGCCCCTTCCGGCTCTGGTGGGTGGGGATGTCGAACCACCACGAAGAGAGCACCGAGTGACAGAGTCCGCGGTTCCAGAAGAGCTTCGGCTCCCACTGGTCGCGCACCCACGCCCGGCGGAGAACCCGGTCGATCGAACGACCCATGAACTTTCGCGAGTCTTCCCGATGCTGCCATCCGAGGAGCTCCAGCTCCTCGTGGAATGTGCGCATGACGAGCACGGCCATCTCCTCGTCGACGGACGCCTGGAGCTTCCCATGGTGGAGCGCGGCGAGCGTCAGGTGATGGTGGATCGCCCCGTAGAAGGGGCCCAGGAGCGGATGGGTGTCGACGTCGCCCCAGAAGACCTTCCCGAGAGGTGGCATGCGCGCTCCGAGGATCGGCGCCAGCTCGGCCAGGATCGACGCCCTGGAGACCACCTCCCGGCGGGGTAGCTTTGGTGGAAGCCCGAAGTGGTAGAAGGACGGGCGGGAGGCTTTCACCCCCCGCCTGGATGGAATCCAGAGCGCCTCGCGGGGAACCCGCGGGATCCTTGGAGGCGCGCCGGAGCTCAACTGGTCGGCACCTCGGTGACGTCGGCCACGATCTGGAGGTCCAGAGCGATGACCTGCCCCATCTGCTGGAGCCACTGCCCCATCTCCAGCTTCCCGCGGAGGAGCGCGTCCGCGATGAAGACCTCGGAGACGCGCGACGCCTTGAGCTCGATCGAAACCAGATCCACGAGAGCACCATACACCCTCCCGATCTCGTGAAGAGGCGTTTCGACTGGCTCGTCGGCCATGATGTTTCGGGCCTGGTAGATCTCGTAGATGCCGGTGAAGACTCCCAGCATGCAGGGCCCGGGATAGAAGGCTCCCCCAACCAGAGAGTCTTCGACGACGGTCCGGGCGATCGCCGGGAGCTTCCGGCGAACGTCTTCGCCGACGTCCCCGAGAGACAGGAGAGCTTTCGCCCGCTCCCCCTCCAGCCCGTCGCTCATCATTCGCCCCCCTGCGCCAGCCGGAGCAGCACCTCTCTGACGTCTTCGATCGACACGCGCGCCGCGGAGAGCTCGTCCCAGCTCCGCGCCTCGAACTCCGCCAGGATGTCATCCTCGGATGCGCCCTTCTCGGCCGCCATGTCGCGCAGATCCGCGACCTGCTCCTCGGTCATGGTGCCGCCCGCGGGGCCCTTCTCGACGGCCACCTCCGCGGCGGTCTTGTGATGGGTGGCGAACGCCCTGGAAGCGTCCGCCTCGGTGGCGGCCTCGTAGTCGTCGATGCCGACGCCGGAAACGATCGCCCAGAGATCCTTGAACGCCTTCCGCTCCGCCTTCCCGGTCAGAAACTCGACCGGGACGCTGTTCTTCTTCGTGAGCCTGCACTTGTAGGACCGCTCGAAGCGTCGAGTCTTCATGTCCGGCGGGCTTGTCAGCTCTCGCCAGAGGATCGTGACCGAGCAAGGCACGTACCCCCCCTGCTGGTAGAGCTGCTCCGTCATCTCCGGGACGTCGACGGAGCAGGAGAAGGCGATCCGCTGCTGGAGCTTCCCCTGGTAGCCGTCCCGCGTCCCGTAGAAACGCCCTCCGATGATGTTGAAGGCGTTTCCGAGGAGCGGAAACCCGAGGAGAATCGCGTCCATGACGACGCTCCGCACGGTGGCGAGATCGTACCCGCCGCGCTCGTCCCGGTCGGTCCGGAACCCGAAGCTCTTCCCGGCCAGCGGCATCACCACCTGCCGAAGGAGCTCGTCGTCGAGAGCCTTCGCCAGCTGAGTGGCGGCGACCGGCGCGACGATCATCCGCTGAGCCTCGCTCATCTGCTCGGAAGAGAGCACCCCAAAGAGAT
>Ga0070749_10002305_pt1 | contig 12823 bp, 15 predicted proteins | sample VirMetDEL_Nov_18_FD_75180 | JGI IMG/M metagenome (GOLD analysis project Ga0070749, IMG submission 75180) | Aqueous microbial communities from the Delaware River and Bay under freshwater to marine salinity gradient to study organic matter... | ecosystem: Environmental > Aquatic > Marine >...
AGGACATACCTGGAACTACCAACAAGCATTAGAGGGAATGCTAGACAATGCAGAAAAAGACGAACCCGTATTAATTGCAACAGACGATGTAATCACAAAAGCACAGTGGTTAGACGATTGGCAAAAAATACACAGTAAAACTCAAACAGATTTGTATTCGTTATTTACTAGAAGACCACATTTAAAAAAATATGAAAGCGTAGGGTATTATAAAGGCGTTGTGAAGAGAGGCTTTTATGATCAGGCTTCTATATTTATAAACCAACAAGGACTAAACAAAAAAATACAAGACTGGTTACAAGTAGAAGGTAAACAATTTATACCGGAAAAAAGAAGAAAGCATTATGATGTTTGTGTACAAGATTATTTTGTGTTTCACCAAATAGAGTGGACCACAGCCGTACCTTGTCTTTTTGAGCATATCGGGGACATATCAACATTAGGACATAATATAGGAAAAGCAATATGTTATAAGTATGAGAAACGGAGCTAAAATATATAAACAGGAAAACGTCTACGACGCTGCAATAAAACGAATAAACTATTTGTTCGATGAATTTGATAATGTCGTTGTGGGTTTTAGCGGAGGTAAAGACAGTACTTGTGTTTTAAATCTAGCATTACAGGTAGCGGAAGAAAGAAACAGGCTACCGCTAAAAGTTATGTTCTTAGATCAAGAAGCAGAATGGGTGTCGGTTATTGATTATATAAGAGATGTAATGGCTGATGAAAGAATAGATCCGATGTGGTTACAAATACCTATTCGATTATTTAACGCGACGTCTAACACAGAACATTTTTTAAACTGTTGGGATCCTAAAGATCCTGATAATTGGCTTAGACCAAAAGAAGAAATATCGTTAAAAGAAAATGTATACGGCAAGGATAGATTCTTTGATATGTTCCAAGCAGTATTTGAATATCATTTTAAAGACACTAAGGCTTGTTATTTAGCAGGGGTAAGGACAGAAGAAAGTCCGGCTCGATTTTTAGCAGTAACAAGCGATGCTACATATAAATTTGTAACGTACGGCAAAAAGCTAAATAGAAAAATGCAACACTATACGTTTTATCCTATTTATGATTGGTCGTTTACAGACGTTTGGAAAGCGATTCACGATAACGAATGGCAATATACTAAGCTATATGATTTACAATACCAACACGGAATAGCTATAAAGAGTATGCGGGTGTCAAATCTACATCACGAAACCGCTGTTGAGGCTTTATTTTATTTACAGGATCTAGACAAAGAGCTTTGGAATAAACTAACCAAAAGAATAAGCGGTATACAAACAGCCGGTAAATTAGGAAGAGACAACTTTTTTAATATAGACAAACTGCCTTTTATGTTTAAGGATTGGAAAGAGTACCGCGACCATTTGCTAGACAATCTTATTACGGATCCTAAACATCATAAGGTATTTAGAAAGAAGTTTAATCAAATGGACGAAAAGTATGATTTTGAATATCATATTAAGGATATGCATAAAGCACAAATTAAATCATTATTAGCAAACGATTATGAGTTTACTAAAATAACTAATTGGGAGCGTAACCCGAACGTAGATACTTGGCGTAAGTGGAAACGTGGAATATTTAATAAATGGACAAGCACTAATAAATATATAAATGGATAATAAAAAACAACCTGTATCAAATGTAAAATGGGTACCCGTCGACAAAGTACAAGCAAACGACTACAACCCGAATAGTGTAGCAAGAACCGAAATGAAACTATTACACACTAGTATAATGCACGACGGTTACACACAACCTATTGTAACTATATACGACGAATCAATAAAGAAGTATGTAATCGTAGACGGTTTTCATAGGTATTTAACTTGTAAAACTAACAAAGATGTACAGGAAATGACAGGCGGTAAAGTGCCAATAGTCGTAATAGAAAAGGATATTAACGATCGTATGGCTTCTACTGTTAGACACAACAGAGCAAGAGGTAAGCATTCTGTACAAGGTATGTCTAGTATGGTTTTTGATATGTTAGATAATGGGTGGAGCGACAAAGACATTTGTAACGAACTAGGTATGGAGTCAGAAGAACTTATTAGACTTAAACACATTACAGGCTTCTCAAAGCTATTTTCAGATGTGGAATACAAAAAATCTTGGGAAAGCAAGAATCAATTATTAATCAAAAAGAAATATAAAGATGAAAATCCAAACGAAGAAGTTATCTAGCATTAAACCCTATTGGCGTAACGCTAGAAAAAACGAACGTACAGTAGAGGCATTAAAAAAGTCTATTAAAGAGTATGGCTATAATCAACCTATTAGCATAGATAAAGACGGTGTGATCATAACCGGACACGCTCGTTATAGTGCGCTATTACAATTAGATTATAAAGAAGCTCTCGTTGTGGTTTTAGAGCATTTATCGGATAAAAAAATAAAAGAATATAGAATAGCAGACAACAAGACACACGAATTAACTATTTGGGATAATGAAGAACTAGTACAGGAAATGCGCGAAATAGCAAACATAGAAGATATGCAAACGTACTTTCCAAATATAAATCTAGGTAATTGGCTAGAAGACTCAGTAGGATTTAATCTAGACGATATAACCGAAGAGGTTTATAACGATAAAGAAAACAAATTAAAAAATCAAATGACGAACTTAAATCAAGACGCGCTAGACAGAACAGTAGATGTTATGTGTCCGCATTGTTTAAAAGAGTTCGCATTAAATAAAGAAGACGTATTATGAAACATCAATGGCACGCTTTCGAAAATCAGATATTCGACGCTTATAGAAAAAAGCAAGAAAAGATTAAAAAAGCAAAAGAACTATTAAAAGAAAACAAGTATATAGTATACAAAAGAAATAAATGAATTTAGCACTATTACACCCTTGTCCCGTATGCATTACAGTATGCGTTGTTGGATATATTGTTTATAGAAAGATTAAGAAATGAAGCTGACGAAATCGGACACTATAAAAAAGGAAGCAATGATTAAGGCTTTAGAGAAGTCTCTAGGTAATGCAACAGTAGCTTGTCAAAAAGTGGGAATCAGTCGCGATACACATTATAGGTGGATCAAAACAGATGACGAATATAAACAAGCAGTATTAGATCTAAAGAATATTAGTTTAGACTTTGCAGAGACTATGCTTATGGAAAACATTAAGCAGGGCAAAGAGTCTAGTATATTCTTCTACTTAAAAACACAAGGTAAAGTCAGAGGGTATACAGAACGTCAAGAGATAGATCTTGGAAACGATAATCATTTCAGAATCGAAATACTAAAGCGTGAAAACAATACAGAGTAATGTCGTATGTGAACACCTAATCAATAGCGACAAGAAAATAATAATAGAGCAAGGCGGGACTAGATCCGGTAAAACGTATAATATACTTATATGGATCATATTCTATTACGCATTACAGACGCAAAAGAAAACAATAACTATTTGTCGTAAAACCTTCCCCGCGTTAAGAACCTCAGCAATGAGAGACTTTTTTGATATACTAAAGGAGTTTCAACTGTACAGCGAGGACAATCATAATAAAAGTAGCGGAGAATATAGACTTAATAATAATCTTGTAGAATTCATTTCTCTTGATCAACCGCAAAAAGTAAGAGGACGTAAAAGAGACTTGTTGTTTATAAACGAAGCAAATGAGTTGGTTTGGGAGGATTGGCAACAGTTAATCTTTAGAACAAACGGAAGAATAATAATCGACTATAATCCGTCAGACGAATTCCATTGGATCTATGAAAAAGTAAAAGTAAGAGACGATGCAGACTTTTACATAACTACTTACTTAGACAATCCCTTTTTGCCGGATACTATTATAAATGAAATAGAACGACTAAAAGAAACAGACGCAAACTATTGGCGTGTTTATGGATTAGGCCAAGTAGGAAAATCAGTTGCTACTATCTTTGACGTTGCGCTTTGTGACAATATACCGGTACACGCTAGACATATAGGTTACGGAATGGACTTTGGATATACAAATGATCCTACAACTCTTGTTTCAGTATTTATTCACGATACAGCTATGTATATTAAAGAAATGATTTATCGAACAGGAATGACAAATAGAGATATATCAAACGACTTAAATAGATTACAAATAGGTAGACGCGAAGAGATATACGCTGATAGTGCAGAACCAAAATCGATAGACGAAATATATAGAATGGGTTGGAATATAAAACCCGCAACAAAAGGACGCGACAGTATTAACATAGGAATCGATATGTTAAAACGATATAAGATCTATGTTACAAAAGACTCAACTAATACGATTAAAGAGTTTCGTAACTACAAATGGAAAGAGGATAAAAACGGCAATATACTAAACACACCGATTGATATGTTTAATCACAGTATAGATGCAACTAGGTATTTAGTTTATAATAAATTAGCAAGACCAAATCTAGGAAAGTACGCTATAAGATAAAATAGTTGTTAACATATTTTGTAGAATGGTTAATATTCACTATATTTGTAAGGTCGTGAGTAGGCAAATAGAGTAAGACCGAAAACCGTAGCTAAACGAAATATAGCTGTCGTGGGTAAACCAATCCCTCGAATAGACATAAAACTCAAAATAGGGTTGGCTAAATAAATAAACAAAATGAAAAAAGTAATCGTAGGTCGAATCGTCGAAGACCCAAAAAATGAAGGCGAATACATCGTAGTAGATGAGTTAAAGTATAACAAGACATTTGATTGTTACACGAAACCATATTGCTAATGAAAACGCAACTAGACGATCTCAAAGAAGAACTTAGAGACATAGATAGTAACATAGACTATGTACTAAGCAGAAAAGGAGAAGGAACTAATTTACATAAGTATCTTATAAATAGAAGACACGAAGTAAATAGCAAGATATTAAACATACAATAATTAGTAGTTTTGTTTAATTTTTGGCCCTCGCTTAACGGCGGGGGTTTTTTGTGCGGTAAAATTCGTAAATTGTACGTTATAAATAAAAAGACTATGCCGGACATTATTAAAAAGAAGAAGATAACAGTACCATCTAGTATGGACGAAATAACGCTAAGACGTTATCAAAGGTTTGTAAAGGAGACAATAGACACCGAAAATATATCAGAAGAATTTATAGCAAGTCGTATTTGTGATATTTTCTTAGACATAGAAACAACTGAAGTAATGCGAATGACTATGGGTACGATGCTCAGAGTTTCTACTAAAATAGCGGAGGTATTAAATCAGAAGCCTGAGCTAATACCTATATTTAAAATGGGTGACACAGAGTTTGGCTTTATACCTAAGCTAGAAGATATGACGTTTGGAGAATATGTAGATCTAGACTCTTTCGTTTCTGATTGGTCCACAATGCATAAAGCGATGGCTGTATTATTTAGACCGATAGAAACCCGCTATAAAGACAAATATAAAATACAAGAATACAAAGGTGACTTGTTTCACGAAGCGATGAAAGATATGCCGTTATCTGTTGCAATGGGATCTCTGCTTTTTTTTTATCGTTTAGAGAACGACTTATTAAGGACTTTGACGGGTTATTCTCAGGAAACGGAGAATCAAGTAGATTTGGTCAGAAGTGGGGTTGGTATTCTAGCATACACGCCCTTGCCCAAGGCGACATCACAAGATACGACCGAATAACAAAAATGCCTTTGATACAGTGTTTATTGTATTTAGAATATGAAAAAGAGAAAGCATTAGAAACAAAAAAGAATATAGATAAGAAATTTAAAAGATGAGCGTAAACAGTTATTATAACGTATTAAATAAGATCAAAGACTTTTTCTTAGTAGACAATACAGATAAATTCCGCACTATAACAACAGGAGATATTTACAGTATCGATCTATCTAAACAAACGATATTCCCATTAGCACATATCATTGTAAACAACATCACTCAGAATGAGCATACGCAAACATATAATGTTAGCTTTTTAGCAATGGATATAGTAGACATCTCAAAAGACGAAGAAACAGACGCATTCTACGGAAACAATAATGAAGCAGATATATTAAACACACAACTAGCAAATATTAACTTCTTAATAGAGTCTATGCGAAGAGGTGAACTGTTTAAAGACAATTTTAGAATCGTAGAAGAAACAGAGGTGCTTATAGAACCGTTTTATGAGAAGTCAGAAAATATGCTTGCGGGTTGGAGTGCTACAATGGACGTAGAAGTAAGAAACAATATATTATCGGATCTATGTTAAAAGAAACAAAAGCAGTATTAAATGCGTTTGGAATGAGTGTAATCTCTAAAGCTAAATCACTAGCACCAAGAGATACAGGAGCATTAGCAGATAGTTTGTCTTATGAAATACTAGACGACGGAGAATCCATAGGTATTAAGTTTAACGGAATAGACTACGCTCAGTTTCAGGATTTAGGTGTACAAGGAGCAAAGTCCTCTGCTAAAGCACCAAACAGTCCATTTAAATTTGGTAGTGGATCCGGCGGAGGAATGAGAGGTGCAATAGATAAATGGGTAGTACGTAAAGGCTTAGACGGCGTAAGAGACGCACAGGGACGATTTATTGGACGAAAAGGAATGGTATACGTTATTAGTCGATCAATATATAATACGGGCCTTAGACCGACGCTTTTCTTTACAAGACCATTTGAGAAAGAAAGACGCGCAATGCTTGGAAAACTTAACAAAGCACTGAACAACGACTATGAAAATAAAATAAAAGTAGAAATCAAAGGAGATAATTTAATCGTAAAGTAATGGCAAGAATATTATTAAGAAGTCCATATTTTCTAACAATAACAACAGCAACGCATTTATCCGCTAAGTTAGAACTATCAATAGACGGAACGCTAAGATATACAATAATAAAAAACGCAACGTCTAATAGAACAGTATTTGAAATAGCAAGTCTATCAAGAGACTATGTAGATGTTGATTTTAGTGGATCTATTGCAGTAACAGATACAGTGGCTATATCAGCTACCTGGTACGCTTACGATGCAGTAGACGGCGGAGGATCACAACTAGCAACAGCAACAGTAACACATACCGGCTTATTAGGTTATGGTAGATTTGACGAAGGAACCAACAAAGTATTATCTGATAGTAATGATCCTACTTATGTTGGAGACTGTGGAGGTGACGGTATTATATATTTGCCGGACAATACAGCCGGAAGATTAGTAGGAATAGACGATGACGAAAACTTTGCAGTATATTCGATTAGTGCAAGTGCAACTAGCTTAGATACAACAGATAGAACATATAAAATAACAAGGGTATGCAATCCTAAGTATACAAACGTAAAATGTATTTATGTAAATAAGTTTGGTATGTTTCAAGAGTTTTATTTCTTTTTGAAAAACGTAGAAGCATTTAGTACACAGCAAGAAAAATTTAAACGTAATATATTTACCTATTCTTCTTCTAGCTATAATAGATTTGATCACCAAGCAAAAGTCTTTAACAAAAACGGAAGAACAAGGCTTACACTAAACACCGATTACATAGATGAATGTTATAACGAAGTAATACAAGATATTATGTTAAGTGAGTATGTATGGGTTTCTTTTGATGTATGGAGACCTTGTACGGTTGTAACTAACTCTTTGACGTTTAAAACATCGGTTAACGAAGGTCTTATACAATACACTTTAGACGTAGAATATGCAAATGATATTATAAATAATATTGTATAATGAAAAGAGAACTAATCCTCTACATACAAGATACAAGAGTAGATTTGTTTAAAGACGAATCAGTAAGTCTTACAGACACAATACAGAATGTAAGAGATATACAGAAGATCTTTACTACGTTTACACAGACATTCACTTTACCGGCCTCTGCTACTAATAATAAGATATTTAAACACTATTATAATTTTGATATTGTAGACGGGTTTGACGCTAGAAAAAAAGTAGATGCAAGAATCGAATTAAACCATATACCATTCAAAACAGGTAAAATAAAGCTAGAAGGTACGGATCTAAAGAACAATCAAATTACCGCATATAGAGTTACATTCTTTGGTAATACCGTAGATCTAAAAGATATAATAGGAGAAGACAAACTAGAAACACTAACAGCTCTTAATTCATTAAATAAGACTTATGATGCTACTAATATAGAAACGTATTTAAAACAAGATCCGGCAAGTAGCGACATAGTAGTTCCTCTAATTACACACACTCAAAGAATTTTTTATAACAGCACTACACACGTTAACGGAAGTGGCAATGTATACTATCATACAGGTTCAGGTAATAACTTACACGGTGTTAGATGGGACAATCTAAAATACGCTATAAGAGTACATAACATTATAGAAGCCATTGAGGCAAAATACGACGGCATAGACTTCTCTAGTGACTTCTTCACAGAAACAGGAAACGACGTTTATTCTGATTTATTTATGTGGTGTCACCGTAAAAAAGGAAAAGTAGAAACAGGAGATCAAATAGTAAAATATCCTAATCTAGTAGACGGTTGGACCACAGGCATAGATACATCTGGTCTTACAGAAATGATTAATACCTCGACATTAAGAATAAGCTCAGACGCTCAGTTATACGGAACTGCTTTTACTTTGACTTTATCTAGTCCAACAGGCACTTATGATTTATTAATACAAAAAGACGGAGCAACTGAATACGAAGAACTAAATATATCAGCAACTAAAGTAGTAAATTTATACGCATTAAACACTAATCAGGTTTTAGCAGGTGATTATACTGTAACAATAACAGTTACCTCAGCAGTTAATTTTGGAAACATACTAAGGACTATAAAAACACAAGAACCTGGAGATCCTGAATTAACAGATCAATTTAGCACAGGCTCTTATTCAGCTGCAGCGAGTTTTGAATTTATCATTACAAATCAAATACCGGAAATGAAGATTATAGACTTTTTGTCTGGTATATTCAAAATGTTTAATCTAGTAGCTTTTGTAAACGAATCAGGAACAATAGTTGTTAAAACTCTAGACAGTTATTATACAGGCGGTACTACATACGATATTACAGAATATACAGATATAGACTCTAAAAAAGTAGATGTAGCTTTACCGTTTAAAGAAATTAGTTTTGGATATAATGATACGGATTCGTTTTTGGCTGCAATACATAATCAATTATTTGGAGTAGAATGGGGAACGTTAGATTACAGAGGACCGGACGATGATAAATACGATGGTGGTATTTATAAAATAGAATTACCGTTTGGACATATGAAATATGAAAGATTAATAGATATTAGCGATTCTTCTCTTACTACTATTCAATGGGGTTATAGCGTAGACGATAATCAGGATTCATATATAGGAAGTCCGGTTTTGTTTTATCCTATATATAACGCAATACAAGACGACGGAGTTACAGAATCTATTAGCTTAATTACTCTATTTAATCCAGACGGCACTTTTAATGATCACGAAGAAATAACAGGCTCTATAAATATGCCAAGCAACTCAGTTTCATTCTCATCAAGTACAAGTACGGCAAATATAAACTTTAGTCAAGAACAAAACGAATACACAGGTCCAAGTGAAACATTTAGCGGTACGTTATTTAAAAACTATTATGAGAATTATATAAAAACTATATTCGACAGCAAGAATCGATTAACTAAAATAAAAGCTAGACTACCTATGAATATATTAATGAATTACAGCCTAGCAGACAACTTTAGAATAACAGGCACGGAATACAGAATAAATAGTATAAAATTAAATCTAACAACAGGAGAAGCAGATCTAGAATTATTAAATGTAAAATGATAAAAGGAATAATAGAAATGTTAGCTGAGGTTAACGGAGAAACAGAAGCTATAAGAATAGCACAAGGAAAACATAAACTATCTACGTCTATAAAAGACGGAATACAAGAACTAAAAAATACTTTGAAATGGCGTTCAATATAATAGGAGAATTTATTTTAAAAGGTACAGACAAAGCAGTACAACAATTTAATAGCGTAAGCAAGTCCACTAAGACGTTAAATGCTGAACTAAAAAATAATAGAGACGCCGTAGGTCTATTAGACAAAGTTACGGGCGGAGCGGTAAGCCAATTTATGACATTACAAAAGCAATTAGTCGGTGGAGCTAAAGCTTTAAAAGTTGCGACCGGTGGATTCAAATTATTAAAAGTAGCAATGCTTAGTTCGGGTATTGGTGCTATTGCAGTATTAGTCGGAGCTATGGCAGCGAATTGGGAAAAAATCACAGGTCTACTAAAAGGAGCAAGTTTAGAAAGTCAAAATCTAGCAGCGACAACACAAGCACTAGCAGAAGCGGAACAAGAAAAACTAGACTCGCTTAATGGACAAGAAAATATATTAAAGCTACAAGGTAAGTCTGAAAAAGAAATACTACAATTAAAAGCTAAACAAACACAAGAAACTATAAATGCATTAGAGGCTTCTATTACCGCACAACAAGAAGTTAAAAGACAACAAGTAGAAACAGCTAAACGTAATCAAACTATTCTATCGGGAATATTAAAATTTGTATCCGCACCATTAACTTTAGTTTTAGCTGCATATGATAAAATAACCGGATCTAATACAATGAAAGTGTTTGACGACGCTGCAAGCTTGTTGTTTGATCCAGAAGCAACAGCAGAAGACGCTAACGAGCAGTTAGAAAAAACTCAGAAACAATTAGATTCACTAAAAAACTCTTACGCGGGTTATCAACTTTCAATAGATAAAATAGACAAAGACGCTAAAGACAAAAGAGACGCTAATAAACAAAAGGAAATAGACGACGCCTTAAAAGCAGAAGAACAAAGACTACAAGGCATTCAAAACCTAAGAGACAAATACACAAAGCTAAACGAAGATAGAGAGGATCAAACATTTTTAGAAAAAGCAGAAAGACAAAAGGAAAGGGCATTAGCTGAACTAGATGCTTTAAACGCAACAGAAGAACAGAAAGCAGAAGCAATAGCTTATTACGACGGGTTAATATTAGACGCTAAGAAAAAAGATCAAGACGTAATAGATCAAATGCGTGAAAAAGATAAAAAAGATGAACAGGAATTAGCTGACAAAAAACTAGAGATTAAAGAAAAAGCATTCGAAGACGCTGCTAAATTATTTGGAGAAGAAAGTAGATTAGGTAAAGCAATATACGCTGCTAAACAAATTCTAACATTTAAAGAAAATTTATTAGAAGCAAAAAAGACTTTTGTTAAAGGACAAGAGGCAGTAAAACAAGCAACAATAGACGGAGCAAAATCAGGAACCGCAATATCACAAGGTACTGCTGAGACAGCTAAAATAGGTTTTCCACAAAACATTCCTTTATTAGTAGCTTACGCTGCTCAGGCTGTGGGTATTGTATCCGCTATTAAAGGAGCAGTAGGAAAAGTAAAACAAACAGTAGGTGGCGGAGTAAGTGCGCCGGAAATAGAAACACCGTCTGTGCCAACATCAACAGCTCCTGCGTTTAATATTGTCGGAGCAAGTGGAACTAATCAACTAGCAGACGCAATAGCACAATCAGGTCAACAACCCGTTCGATCTTATGTAGTTTCAAACGACGTTACTACTGCACAAGAATTAGAACGTAACATTATATCAGGAGCAAGTATAGGATAATATAAATTTAATAAAATGAAAATAATAGAATTAGTAATTGACGAAGAAGATTTTTATGCGGGAATCGATGCAATCAGTATCGTAGAAAACCCAGCAATAGAAGAAAACTTTGTAGCATTAAAAAACCAGAAAAAATATAAGTTTGCTGAAATAGATAAAGACAAACGATTATTAGCCGGTCCGGTATTAATTCCTAATAAGATGATTTACCGACAAGACAAAGAAGATGAATACTATATACACTTTACAAAAGACACAGTACGAAGAGCGTCAGAAATGTTCTTGCAACAGGGCAACCAAAACAATAGTACCTTAGAACACGCTGTACCTCTAAAGGGATTGTCACTAGTAGAATCGTGGATCATAGATGATAAAGAGAACGACAAAGCAAATATGTATAATATGAATCTGCCTGTGGGTACTTGGATGGGTGTAGTAAAAGTATACAACGAGGATATTTGGCAAGAGTATGTAAAGACTGGTTTAGTAAAAGGGTTTAGTATCGAAGGCTATTTTGTAGATAAAGCAAAGAAAAAAGAAGAACTAGAACAAATAGAAGCGGGTAAACAACTGCTACAAATAAAACAAATGATTCTAGAAAACGAATTAGAGTTACAAGAGACATATAACGATTATCCTGAATCAGCTAGTAACAATGCAAAAAAAGCAATTAAATACAAAGAAGAAAACGGTAGTGATTGCGGAACACAAGTAGGTTGGACTAGAGCAAGACAATTAGCAAACAAAGAAAAGATTTCACGTGAAACAATTGGTCGTATGGCCTCATTTAAAAGGCATCAGCAAAATAAAGACGTACCTTATGACGAAGGCTGTGGAGGTATTATGTGGGACGCTTGGGGCGGTGCTAGTGGAATTAATTGGGCTATTAACAAAATGAAAACATTTGAAAATGAATAAAACGACATCATCAGCAGGAGGACGTAGGGGACAAACTAAAATACCAAGTCGTACAAGTCCGAGAAACGGAAAAAGAGGTTGTCTATGTTGGGATTCTAATACATACCATAAGGACTGTTGCGACGGATCCCTACACGCACAAGGCATTGGATCGATCAGAAAAACAACGTAAAATGCAAAACTTTTTTTAGAGGCGTTATAATAATAAAATTTATGTTTAAGCAAGATCCATTTTATAATAGAATAATGGCTAGACTTTCTAAAAAGCCGTTATCAGAAGAAATTAAAGGTAAATTAAAATTAGCTGCAATAGATGATGTTGTTTCAAGTC
>Ga0070749_10002306_pt1 | contig 12822 bp, 9 predicted proteins | sample VirMetDEL_Nov_18_FD_75180 | JGI IMG/M metagenome (GOLD analysis project Ga0070749, IMG submission 75180) | Aqueous microbial communities from the Delaware River and Bay under freshwater to marine salinity gradient to study organic matter... | ecosystem: Environmental > Aquatic > Marine > Coastal...
AGCCAGTATTACTCTGGCAAGCTTATGGAGTCTGAGGACGACCAGGACACTCTTGGGCTCGTCGACCACTCCAACTATCTCGTGGGCCGAAACGGGCTTGTAAAGGCGAAGGAGGAGACCCTAGCGGCGATTCTGAACCCACAGCGGCTGCTCTGGTTCACGCTGAAAGACTACGACGGTACCCCCGACGAGAAGCTTGCCCAGGAGCGCAAGTTCACCAAGGTCATCGACGACTACCTGCGGAAACAGGATCCCAGATTCCTCGTCGAGATCGAAAAGATGATCGACCGGCATATCGCCCACGGCGACGCCATCTTGATGTTTCCGCCCGATGGCGACGACTGGCGTCCGTTTAGCGCCAAGATCCTCACCGATTCAGACGCCCCCCAGAATCCCCATGACGACAACTTCCAACGTTGGTGCGTCTATTCAGATTTGCAGATAGGAGACGCCCTGACCGCCATCTCCGAGGAGCAGGAGGGCTGGACGCCGGATGCGAAGAAGTTCATCCAGGATATCTGGGAACGTCGCTACGATGCCGTCACGGCGACAGATGGACCGAAGGCGACCTACATCTCTACGTTCGACGACATGTACAGCCTCGTCGAGCACGTCAGTCCGGAGGAGTGGGCCAACCAAGGTTCGATTGGTCAGAATCTCTGTGAGTTCTATAACTCCAGGTTCCGCTGCTTTTATGTTTATGTTAAAGACTTCTCCGATCCTTCTGCAGGCGTCCCCGTAGATTTTTACATAGTCGCCAGATTTCAGCCGAGATCTTCAGATGTGGACCGAGTCCCGCCCAGTGGCGACCCGTTACTGTTCGCCAGGAAAGCCGCGTATCCAGACGTGGGAAATGCCATCGTGGATTTTGTTCTCGATTGCAACCTCGGCGTCGATTCTCCGACATGGGGAACGATCAAGGGGCTAGGCCACGTAAACTATAACAGTGATAGGTGGACGAACTTGCTTCTGTCCAGCATGGTCAACGGAGCCGTGGACAAGAACACGCCTCTTCTAGAGGTGGCAGACTCTGCGGACGTGAAGACGCTGGAGAAGTGGGTGAAGGACGGCTACCGGGCCAACTCGCTCATCCCAGCTGGCGTGCAGTTTGTCGACAAGAGCAAGAACGGCACCAGCATCGGTGACAGTCTGAACATGATCGGATACCTGCAGCAGCAGGCCAACGAGAACGCCGTGGGCTTCACGGGGCAATCTGATCCGGCAGCCGGGGAGTTGAGGGTTCAATCACTCGCCCGGCAGAACAACGACACCCGGACGGCATCCAATCGTGGGGTGAGGTTCGCGCAGAAACTGCGTACGCTTTGCCAAGAGGTGGGCAGGCGCATTCTGGCGGAGATGGAATCGAGTCATTTCTTTGGCCGGACGAACGACGCCATGAAGAAGGTTCGGGAAGAGTTGAAACGCCAGGAAGTGGAATTGGAATGGTTTTATCCGGAGAACGTCACGACGGATTACGCCCGGCTTACTGGCAACGGCGACCCGGCTGCGAGGAGGGCTTCGGTGGACCGGATGATTCAGCACATTGGCCTTTATCCGGCAGAGGCGAGAAACGCCGTCATCACGGAGTGGATCGCAGAGACGACTGACGACTGGGAACGCGCAGAGAAGCTCATGGAGCACGCAGAGGAGGTGGCGCCGGAGCAGGAGGCACTTGCCCTTCGGAAGGCTGGGGACATGATGCAGTTGCTCGTGGTGATCCCAGTGACGAAGGCGGACGTCCCGGAGCGGCAGCTGCCGAAGTTGATTGAGGTGGGCGACATGCTGGTCGGACAAGCACGTCAAGCCGGACAGTTTGAATCGATGACTCAGTACCAGGGACTGGTCACGATTGGGCAACATGCCATTCTGCTCATCCAGAAGCTCGAGGAGCGCGGGCAACGTGATCTGGCTCAATCCTTCCAGACGGAGATTCAACGCATCTCTACGGAGGCGCAGGAGCCCCTGAACAACATGTTACAGGCTCAGGAGGCTCAGCAGGACCCAAGTCTCCAACTTGATCAGGCGAAGCTTCAGTTGCAGGCGGCGAAAGAGGATCGAGAGGAGCGCACTTTCCAGTTCAAGCAGTTGAAAGACACGGCTCAGCAGGAGCACAAGGATCGTCAGCAGGAGTTCAACGAGATCATCCAGGGGCGTCGTTTGATGAACGAGGACGATCGTTTGCGTCTAGAACAGCAAAAAACTGCTATGGACGCGCAGGAGGCGGCGCTGCGCTTGACGGAGGATAGCAATCCGCCCAATGGTGGATAATCGACATAAACCGTCATAAAGGCGTCATCACGGACGCCGTGGAGATTGCCTTCGGGCCGAATAACGGACTGGATCCGAACTCGGTGGGGCAAACCTTACGCGCTCTAAAGGGGGGTTTGACCCGGGCATGCATGGACATTGCCCAGGAGTCAGAAGCCACGCACGAGGAGCGTGGGAGGGTCATAGAGGCGGTTTCGATGGTATCGGACGCCATTCAGGACGTCTTCGACAAACATTCACGCAGAGGCGCCCCTGCAAAGACGCCCCCACCCCTAACATCTAGATAATCATGGCAGACAATCCTTTCGGCGACTTGCTCGCCGACCTCACAGCATCTTCAGACGCCACCGAGAAGGCAGAACGCGAAGCCTACACAGGCGACACGGAGCCCTCTAAACAGGACAGTAAAGCGGGCGAGTTAAGGGTCGAGGGTGAACAACTCCTTGACGTTGAACCAGTTGCAGAGCCTAAAAAGACGACAGCTTTGGAGGAGAACAAGCCCTCGGATGAGCTATTCCCGTCGCCGGTAGAGTTTCCGGACTTGAGTTTGGAGGGGGAGAAGTCCGAGTATGACTTTGAGGATGAGGCGGAGGAAACTGAATCTGAGGACGAGGTCCCCGAATCTGAGGATGAGGTCCCCGAATCTGAGGATGAGGTCCCCGAACAAGCCGGAAGCTTCGACATTGAGGGGACCTTGGCGGAGATCGACAAGTTGAAGGTTTCCGACTTGAGGAAAGCCTACTTGCGCGTGAAGGCGGAGAAAATAGCCGTGGAGAATGAGCAGAAGGAGGCTAGGACCGCAGCGAAGGAAGCGGCGGACAAGCTAGAGCAATAAAAGCAGTAGCAGCTTGATTCCGCCACGGAGCCGCAGCGGCTTTCCTACGAGGAATACAAGCCCTATCAGGACCTCAGTAAAGAGTACGAGTCTTGGAAGGTGAGGGCCATTCGTAAGGTCAAGAGTGGCGCAGTACGCACCAAACTGGCAACGCCGGGCATGGAGAAGAACCTTCGAGAGATGGCGGCAGCGATTGAGTTGCTACCGGCGGAGCAGTATGACGCCGCTCGTAACGATTTCGAGAAGCAGGTGGCACATCAATTCGGGAGCGAACACGCGGCATCGGTTTTGAGTCTAGCTGATGAGGCGGCTGAGTTTGAGATGCGTGGGCAGAGTCTTCGCAAGGAGTTCGACGATCTGCAGGACGAGAAGATCTATGACTTCGCTCAGGCTCGCTACGAAGAGAAACTGTCAGACTTGAATTCGAAACTAACAGGCATCTTTAACGTCAAGCCTCAGGAGGTCCAGGCGAATCCATATTCGGTTAGGGCGATTGCTGCGGGCATCATGAAAGACTCCAAGCACGGAGCTAAACTAACAGAGTTAGCTAAAGGGGACATCGAGAGTATTCAGAACATTCTGTCAGGGGCAGCGCCATTCAAACCTGACGCAAGCCTCAACGCCGCAGACGTGGCGGAGCAGAAGAAGCTCTACCTTGAGAACAAGCAGAAAGTTGAGGCAATGTCAGAACAACTCCCTGAAGTCCTGGCACAGGGGTTGATGGCGCTTCGCTTGTTGCCAATGTTAGCCAAAGACTTGGCGACAACAACGAAAGGGAAGACGCGCAAGACCCCCATCCCGTCATCGAAGCCGACACCGAAGAAGAAGGCGAAGACGGAAGCAGAGATGACGCCGGAAGAGGCACAGAAAGCCTTGGACGCTTCCTTCGCAAAGATGGGGATTTAGATGTCCTTCGACTTTCTGGAGAACCTACCTATTGGGGAGCCAGAACTTTTCCCCATATGTAACTGTGGGTGTAAGTCCCGCATGCCGCAGGACTGCGACGATCTGACAGACCCACCATACGTGGCGATGTTTGGGGACACGGATCCTCTGGAGATAGAGCGTCTAATACTAGACGCCAAGTTTTGGGAGGTTCCGGAGGAATACGAGAATCTGTGGAACGGGAGCGTGCCCTGGGAGCTGGAGTCGAAAGAGGATCGGGAGTTGTTCCACCGCATGCGATACATCGGCGAGTTCATGCCGTGGATGTGCCATGACCCTAACTTAGTTCGATTGGTGCGGGAATCGATTAGGTGTGAGAATCGAGGTATCCGTCAGATGCACATGATGGGCCACGCCTCTAGCGGAAAGACGAACTTCATCATCCTGGACGCCTTCATGAGTATTGCTAGGTTTCCGGAGCACTCAGAGGCGTTTGTGGCGTCGCCATACAAGTCGGCTGCTGAGTATCTGTTATGGGCTGGATTCAATCAGGCTGCTGATCGACTGAAAGAACACGGCATCCCAGTGTATCGACGTCAGGGGGTCCTATCACTAATCAAGAATAGGTGGGCCGGGCCAGGTACTATCACTTTGGTTGTGTTCCACCACGTTGGGGTTTTGCGAGGAAAGAAACTGACGGGGCAGGAGAAAGGACCTCGAGGTCAGCTAGGGGTTTACCTGGATGAGGCTGGAGAGTTCCCCAACACAACCATTCTGGACATCCTGGCCAACTTGAAGTCTCAGAAAGGTTTGCGTGTGCGGACAGGTACGAACTTTCGGAACATCGCGGGACTGGACGGACGATTCCACCAACCGGAGCACATTCCGTGGGGGAAGTTGAATCGCGAGAACGATTACAGCTGGGAGGCAGTGAACGGGGGGTATTCAGTCCGGATGAGGGCGTTGAAGAGCCCGAACATGCTGCTAGGCCATGACTACTACCCGTATTTGCTGGGGAACAAGGAGCACGACGACCTTCTGAAATACGGGAAAGACTCGCCGGATTACCTTGCCCAGGGTGACGCCTTTCCTTCGATTGCTTCGGTCAGCCGGGTTCTGATTACAGAGTCCGAGATCCAGGGAGGGGCGCCGTATGACGACGTTGACCTGGAAACGGAGGAAAAGTTTCTCTTCTTTGACCCGTCTTTCACGGCTCACGGGGACAGTGCTATTCTGTGCGCAGGGTCGCTAGGATACCCGAAGCTTGGCGGAGAGGGACGGGACCAGAAGATACGCATCAACGACCTTCACGAGGTTCACGTGAACGACTTCTCGGAATGGACGGAGGAACTGCTAGAGATTGCGATGCGCCTTCGAGGATCTCGTGGGCTGAAGGGGACGATGTCTTTGGGCCAACCGATCGACGCATTCGATCTTTGTGCTTTGGGGGTCGCTCAGTACGCGATCGACAACAAGATTCCATTCAACAACATCGGGTTCGATGACTCTTTGAGAGGGAAATTGACCGCAGCGATGATTTACTTTCTCGGTGAGGGAGTTGAGGGGATTTATTACGGAGATGCTCCCACTAATAAGCTCGCCTATCCGGCTGAGTTCAAGTTCGTCAACGAGGGGAAGGGGAAGAAGCGGGTGAAGGTCCGGAAGCGGTTCGATGAGATTTGCGTCAATCGAGCCGCTCAAATGTGGGTGTGTACTGCTGCCATGTTGCGCGCCGGGCACATAAAGAACGCTTTTATCGCTCAGAAAGCGTTAGATCAGATGCAATTGCGTTTGAAAGCAGAGTCAAAGAGCAAGACGGCGACAGATGCGAAGAAGATCGCGCTCGAGTCGAAGAAAAACTACAAAGAGAGAAATAGGAATGAATCCCCTGACCATGCGGACGCATTCACCGGATTGGTTTGTCTGATAGTGGATCGGAAGCTGGCACCGTTGCCGGATCGAGGGCTTGCATCCCTACGGGGAGGCGAGCAGGCAGTTAGGTCCATCTTCCAAATGGCCAACGATAGCGGACTGCGTCGGGCGAAGCGGATTGACGGATTGAGTAGATGAAAAGCCTTGACTAGGCGGCATTTCTCTATATGCCGTTCATTGGGTTCACTTAGGTGAAACTCCTCATCTTCCCAGGTGGGGCAAGACTTAGTCGGAGCATGTTACCGGAAATCAGCCACCGGATCTGACGGAGTAGGCTCGGGATTCGCCCGCCGAGTGAAAGGGAAAACAGACTTCCTGGCACTACGTCAGGACTAACTTTTTACTTTTTACTTTTTACAATAATGGCTGATTGCTCCACCTACATGCCAGGTTTCTCGGAAACCCGGAATCAACTCGAGCGTTATTTGAATGTAACGTCTCGTCATATGTTCACCAGTACCAAGATTGGTACTATTGCGAGACTCTCTCGTAAAATGATGGGGGACCGAAATGGTCTTTGCCCGATCGAAGAGGTCTTTTCAATGAGCTCCGTAGATCCTGGAGCGATCCAGGACGTTGCCTGTGAAGACAAGACACCCGTCGACGGAGAACAGAACGGGATCGATTGCTTTGGTGAATCTGGTCCGATTCAAACGAAAGGCGGAGACGCCCACGACCCACTTTGCGGAAGTAGCTACTGTGGAGAGTTCACGTTCGGCGTGGATTCCTATCGTCCAAGCTTCTACAGCTACGAGCGTCGATATCCTACCATTTGTGTGGATGCTGCGATGGTTCAGCCGAGAGAGGTTAAGGCCAACTTGATGGCGATTCGGAACGACGGCCCCAAGCTAATCCTAGCAGACCTCGATTACTTGATGTGGGATCTCGTGCTCAAACGCGGGCCCGGCAACACGTCTATCGCTCCTACAATGGAGTTCGCGGCTGACCGTGGTTTGTCCAACGGACAGTTCCCTTACCTCCCTCAGGGGTACCTCAACCACGAGTTCATTAAGCGTATCCAAGAGATCGTGAATATGGATCCTGACAACTTCGGAAAGAGGTTTACGGTTGAGGCAAGTCACCACCAGATTCAGAAGGCGATCGAAGACGACCAACGCCAGAAAGGAATCGATCGTGGTTGTGCTCGCGTCATCGAGGACCCATTCCGTGCGGAAATGGTCCAGGAATACGACGGAATTCGTTACATTTCTAAGATGATGCCTGACTATGTTGGTGTCATCGATCGTGGAGATTCCTGCACGTTCATTCGTCCTCGAGCCCACGTTCATCAAGCTGGCACGGAGTATGGCGTGACGGCTCGTCCTAACTACGCTCTCATGGAGGGTTGTAACATTGACTGCAACGGACGAAGCCTTCCCAAGTATGAAGTGCTTCACTGGTATCTCGAGGATTCCGTTCAATACGTTCCATTCATCGCTCCTGGCAACATTCCAACGAGCGGCGAAGAGCGGATCAAAGATAATGTGTATGCTAGCCCGACTGCGTTCAAAACGTATTGGGTTGCTCCTCACGCAGTCAAGACTCCTGGCGACTGTCCGAATGACCGGAACCAGTTTCAACAGATGGGTCAGCGAGTGTTGTTCGGTCTGTTCAATCGTCCTGACAAGATTGATCACGGCGCGATTCTTGCACAACCAGTGCATCGTTGCATCACCTTGGTAAACAACTGCTGCCCAGACGACGAACCAGTGACAGAGACTAAAGCGACTTCAAGCGAAGATAACTACTGCGACCCACGTGGTGGCGATTGCGAACCATGCGAAGGTTCGGCACTGCTTACGGGTGGTGGTGATCTTCCTGCAGGAACGGGTGTCTTTGAGGCTCCGTTCGGCACGGCATTGGCTCGAGTTGAAGCGACGGACACTGAGGCAGTCATCTGCATCAGTCGTGAGGAAGGCGACGACGGTGCGGCAAGCATCGACTACGCGACTTCTGACGGAACTGCAGTTGATGGGACTAACTACACTGGAGGTACTGGAACGCTCACTTGGGCGGACGGTGAGACTGGTGATAAGTGCATCACGGTTCCCATCCTCGACGACGACATCGCGGCTGCGGTTGACTTTGTGGTCACGTTTTCCGCTCCTACCGGAGCCACGGGAACACCTGATCCTGTCACGGTGACGATCAATCCTACTCCTGCATAAGGGTTAGGCTGAACATTCAAGGGCGGGCTCTCTTAGCGGAGGGTCCGCCCTAAACTCTAACAACTTTCTAATATGGCAACGGTAACCGTTAAATGGTCCGGGAACCCACCTTGTGGGGCGGACTCCACGCCTTATGTGGGTGAGACTTATTCTCTCTACCTGAATCAAACTTTCTTCAGTACGGACGTCACCGCAGCCATCGAAGGGACGTTCGTCTCCGAGGGGCCTGGAGGCACTGGGTACGATCGGACCTACACTTTCACCTTTGATGACACCGCCATTCCGTCCGGCTTCACGGCGCTCGATTCTTGCCACATAAAATCCGTGGCATGCGTCAGCTCCTGTTGTGAAGAACTCCGAAAGGAACTCGACAACATGACTCAGACGGCATTAGATGCGCTAAACGTAGCTAACGTTCTGGCTGGAAACTCGGGCGCTGTTACTTATAACCCCCCATCGCTAGCGGATGGTTCTGGCGTCACCACAACAGTGACAGTGACAGGAGCAGCGTTAGGCGACTTTGCCGAAGCAGCATTTACCGAAGACACGCAGGGGGTCACTGTTTCTGCTTGGGTCAGCGCAGCGGACACAGTAAGCGTTAGGTTTCAGAACGAAACCGGAGGCGTTGTCGACCTAAACCAAGGAACCCTTAAGGCCCGAGCCAACTAAACAACTTTTTTATGGGCGTATACGATCACAATATCCAAACCGTCGACTCCGTAGCCGACTTAGCAAACGTCAGCATGGCATCCGGCCAGCTAGTGCAAACGCTAGGTTACTATGCTGCTAGTGATGGTGGCGCTAACGTCTACCGATACGACTCAGAGTCAGCAGCCGCTATTGACGGAGGGTTCGTCATTGATGGTCCTGGTAGCGTGGGCAGGTTCCTAGCAGTAGATCAAACAGTGGCTAACGTTAGGCGGTTTGGCGCGACGGGGGATGGGGTGACTGATGACACGGCCTCGCTCCAGGCGGCTATTGATTCTGCTGACGTTGCCGACTGTGACGTCGAAGTGCCGCCAGGTCGCTACGCGACAGACAACCTATTCTTTGGTTCTAGTGGGTCATTGCTAGGGCACGGCAAAGCGGAACTCTATTTAGCGGCTACCCCGACAGAGTCTCGGTGGATTAACGTTGGATATAAAAACGTAGGAGCAACGACAGCTTTCCCTCTCACAGGTAGGATTGACGGGTTGACGTTTACGATGGCGCCCGGCCAGACGGCAAGCGAACTACTGCACATAGCCCACTACGACCGGGGCACCGTCTCTAATTGCACTTTTAACACTAACGGAAACGTAGGTAGTAAAGTTCTAGGCATCTCGTTTAATGATAGTTATTATTTTAGCGGGGCAGTGTTCAGGGATGGAATCACCGTAAAAGACAACCGGTTCAACATGCAGCTGGACGCATCGGAAAGCATTGGAGCAGGTAACGGTAAGAACGTCTTTATATCTCGTAACACAATTACGGAATCGGGCGACGACTTGGGAGTTCACACTTGCGAAGGCGTACGGATTGAGAACAACACGGTAGAATCCACATCACAGCCTCGCATCTACTTGTCTGATTCTCAGGACGCAGTTATAACTGGCAACCGGGTTAAGTATTCCGGGCTACTTGGGGGTATGGGGATATACGTCGGCCAGGAATCGACATCAACGCCTAACGTAGTCAGACGAGTGAGCGTTACTAACAACGAAATAGTTTTTGGGAGCGGGATAACCACTACTGGCGCAGCAGTCGGCATCCGCCTCGAGGGTCCAAAGTCCACAACGGTCACTGGAAATCATCTTTACGACGAGACATCGGTAGTGGGGGGCGTAGCTCGGATAGCTATTGAGAATCAGAACTTGGTAGGGTGGGTCGACCCAGACGGTGTAGACCCTAACGACTCTCCCCAGTGCAGGGACGTAGTAGTCTCTCGAAACATGTTTCATGGGGATTCGGTTGGGGTTAGGGTTGTGAATTCCGACATCCCTGGCCCTGTAATCGTTTCTGAAAACATGGGAGGAGTCGCGTACGTCGCAGCCGGAGGGAGCGAAATCTTAGTCAGAGACAACATCTACTCAGGGCCTGTGTTAGCGAAGATAATCTCGCCCCAGCGCAGAGGGCGCGCAGTTGCTAAATTTGCTATCACAAAAGGAGCAGGTAACAAATCGGCTTACCTCTTTTCAACGCTATGGGACGGCTCCACCTCGTGGACTGCTCCATTTGCGTGCGTATTCCTCAACGCCGACGTAGCTTTTGATCAAGCAGTCACAAGCGGCTTTTCTCAAATCCAGATATTCATCAACGGGGTTCAGGCGGGGGGGGATAGGACTTGCTCGATTACCCCAGGGGAGAAGTTAGGAAATTTCGTAAACAGCGGCAGCTCTACTAATACGCCCTTGTTTGAGTTAGCCAAAGGGGATACGCTATCATTTAAACTTAAAAGCAATAACCAAGTGCCAGATGAAGGTGATTTCCGAATTATTCCTTACGTGTTCCCACTAGAACTGGCTTATGAATCCAACGATCAGTTCGCGCTTTCAGAATTTTAGTCGGCTACACTCAACAATTTACCTGAGCCGAAGCTCAACAACGTCAACGGCATGGAAAAGAAAAGAAGATCAAAAGCAATAAGAAAAACGACAGGGGTGGGCGGCAACTATCGAAAAACCAAATCTGGCGCAGGAATGACCAAGAAGGGCGTTTCCGCATACAGAAAGGCGAACCCTGGATCTAAGCTACAGACTGCGGTTACAGGAAAAGTTAAGAAAGGCAGCAAGGCAGCTAAGAGAAGGAAATCTTATTGTGCCAGATCAAAGGGGCAGCTAGAGCGAAGCTCGGCTAAGACGAGAAACAACCCAACATCAAGAATCAGACAAGCTCGCAGGCGGTGGAAATGCTAGCGGATATTTTCGACAGCGAGACACTGACAGAGAGATTACTGCCACGGCGGGAATTACTAACCGAACATTGGCGGCAGGTGAACTATACAAAGACGGCGCTGGACACATTAAATACAAACTATAATGGCCACCTTAATAACAGAATCAACGGTTGCAGTCCCAGAGATGGTCGATCAGGTGTCCGTAACTATCCCAGCAGGCAAAAGTTTTATTTGTGCGTATGTTAAGAACCTTGAGGGGTATACGGAGGAGCTTGGTATCAACGGACACGCCACCGGGGCGTCGACGATAACGACTGACCTACGTGGCATGGACTCTGTAGCGGGCCAACACGAGATAGTCTATCAATTTGCTGCGGGCGCTGAGCAGACGCTCGCCTTCGACGAGGGTTCTCGGGAATTAACGATTTCAGGCACGGGTGGAAACTCGGTCGAGATCCCGTGTTGCGGGGGCGACACAGTAGTAACGGTGACCCCTGCGAAGCAATTCACCGTGACCACTTTTGGTCCGATCCATTCTTGCAGCTGTCCTTGCACTGAGGCGACATCGATGGTTCAAAAGGGGGAGATAATTGCTGTCTATGTGGACCACCCTAACGTTCCCTCAGGAGTTGTTTACGCCGAGGTAATCTCCGCCAGCAGAGACCTGTCACAGGCGGGCAATTATTGGGTGTATACTCTAGGTATCGAATCCACGACTCTCAATCTAACAAAGGAGCACATCAAGTGCTTCGGATGTCCCTAAAAAAAAATGGCTACACTTCAACTAGAATGTTTCCCCTTCGTCGGGTCCTGCACCGAAACCGGCGATCTGATCGGTGCGACCGAGACGGTCTACATCATTACCAAGGACGGCATCTTCACCGATGACACCTACGCCGGTTTCGTATCGGCGACAGTCACCTCTGCATTCAAAGAATGTGAGGATTGCTACACCTACAATCTGGAAACCACGGGAGCCCTACCGGACGGAGTGGCGGCACTGGCACCGTGCGACGTCCTAACGCTCACCTGCGACCCAGCTGACCTGGGGACGCCGTGTTGTGATGAGCCGATGGTTACGGTCACGGCTGGAACCTCATCTACTGACACCTCTGGCGGATCCGTCACTTTGCCCTATGGCGACAACATTCACTTCTGGTCAGATACTTTGGCCATCACGGTGGAACCTGGGAGCGCTGTCGTAAGGATCGAAGGCGTCGCGACTAGCGTCGGCACTGGCGGCAAGATCACCGGCGTGAACGGTGGCACGATAATCCCGCCTGTCTAAACTTGACGCTGTTGTAAGCGTTCGGCATGGTACCCCCATGTCTGACCTCACACCCGAAATAGTTCAGCTGCTCGCCAAGGAGCAGCTCGAAGCCGCCAGAGCAGGATCCCAGAGCGCCACCCGCGCCGTCGAGCAGATCCTGCCCCTGAAGATCGAAGCCGACGCTGACACCTACGCGCAGGCGCTACAGCTCGCCCAGAATCGTCTTCAAAGCAGCCTGGACTCGCTGACCAATTTGAAGGGGTGCCTAGCGGACTGGCACAACTCGCGCTTGGGGAAGCAGCAACTCAGCAAGACGAAGCAGGCCGAGCTGTATCAGAAGCTGTCATCGACGTCGACAGCGTTGTCCTCCCCACAGAACAAGACTTTGCAGAACTAGCACAGCTCTTTGAAAAGCTACCTGCTGAGTCTCCCCAGGTCCGTCGAAAGACGGAACTTCATGCTTGAGCAACTCAAGCCCTACGGCATCGAGCCGACCATCATCTCCGGCGCAGATCGCCAGGACATGTATCACCCACCGGTCGACTACCGGGGCGACATGGCCCAGGAGCACCTGGGGCGCCAGATGGGA
>Ga0070749_10002309_pt1 | contig 12796 bp, 10 predicted proteins | sample VirMetDEL_Nov_18_FD_75180 | JGI IMG/M metagenome (GOLD analysis project Ga0070749, IMG submission 75180) | Aqueous microbial communities from the Delaware River and Bay under freshwater to marine salinity gradient to study organic matter... | ecosystem: Environmental > Aquatic > Marine >...
AATCAATCTGATCCCTCACCCCTTTTAACAAATGATACTATTTTAAGGGGTGGGATACAGGCTCCTCAACGAGCTTTAACTGATGTTAAAAGATTAACCAAATACCTATTTAATCCAAAATCTCCAAGTGGGTTACTTTTTATAGCAAAAGAAAATTTACTATCTCGTACTTCCCCTAAAACAGAAGCATCAAAAGGACTTGCATATGTTGGTGGGACTTTAAATGCTGGATTATATTCTCCATTAAATACTTTAGCACAAGCTGGAGTTGGATACTTGGGTACACGTTTAAATCAAAAAGGAATTGATCCTACTGGATTAGTACCTATTTTGAGTTTAAATAAATACGAGAGTGTTATTAAAAAACAACCTTTAGAAGATAATAGATTAATAAATCTTTTTAAAGAAAATCAAATATTTTCCAACAATAATTCTAATGTTTTAGAATATGGTGGTGGTCCTGGTTCAACTTTGGGAGTAGGAAAAACACGTATTAGATTTGCTGATCAGCGTACGGGTGCTAATAACTTATTAGCTAAATCAGATGATACAAACAAAAAATATTTTTATAAAGGAGGAATTAAATTACATGAATTAGATGAAAATTCCGAAATAAACTATACTAGATATTTAGGGGCTAGTAACTTTCAGGGTTTAACTCTATCAGAAAACAATATAACAGATAGTGGGAAAATTGAAAATAGCCCATATAAAAACATAGGTGGAAATCCTAATAACATAATAATAAAAAAATCTTCAGACATAGATGGGTTTTCTACAAAAGGATTTGGAGTTTTTAAAGGATTTAGAGAGGGTGGTTATGGAGTAGAGGATAAACCCGACACATTACCAGGCACCTATGATAAAACGAATAATATTAATTATTTAAATTTTTTAGGAGCTAGTAATAAATATACTTTTACTCCTAGAGCTTCTGATGACCCTTTTTCTCCTGGTCCTAGTGAAGAAACAATAACTTTAAATGATAATAATATAAATTCCAATGGAAAACTTATAGATAATACATTTAAAGAAATAGGATCTAATCCTATTGTTTCTCCTGATCCTGATGTAGTATTTAATAAATCTATTCAAGATGTTACCCCATCCCCAAAAGATGATTCTACTTATACTTTTTCAACATATAAAAAAGATAGACTAGAAACTTTATATAAAGGTAATAGCAGTTTTACTACAGGAATCAATATAGAAAATAGAGTCAACCTAGGAGACCCAGGAACAACTAAAGGATCATATACTGAACCCTTAGACAAAGTTAATGGTTCTTTTATATATACCTCTAATGAAGGTTACAGCGGAAAGGATGAAGGAGGGGTATATAACGATTTAGTATCATTTAGAATAGGAATAATAGACCCTAACAACCCTTCAGGAGAACTTTCATACATGAATTTCCGCTCCTATATTGACTCATTCTCAGATTCATATAGCGCAGATTGGAAAGCACAATCATATATGGGTAGAGGAGAAAAATTCTATAAGTATGGTGGGTTTGATAGAAGCATTTCAATGGCTTTTACAGTAGTTGCACAATCTATGGGAGAAATGCGTGGAATGTATCAAAAGTTAAATTATCTTGCCTCTAGTTTAGCACCTACATATACCCCACAAGGATATATGGCAGGCAATTTATGTAAAATGACTGTAGGAGATTATATATATGAGCAATATGGGTTTATATCATCAATAACTTATGATGTGCCACAAGATTCATCTTGGGACCTTTCTTTAAACCCACAAAACTTAGAAATCTCAAGAGATGATTTAAACCCAGATGAATTACCTTTTATGATAAAAGTAACAGGATTAAAATTCACCCCAATCCATAACTTTAGACCCGAAATTGCTACTAATGGAACTCTTAATAAAGGAAATAAAAATCAAAGATATATAACAAATGATTTAAAACTAGGATCATAATATGCCAAGATATTCAAAAACACCAACTAAATTAATTGATGGAAAACCACTTCGTCAAACTACAACATATGTAGAGATACCTGTATCTTCTACAGACACATATGTTTACACTACAGTTGGTGATAGATATGATTCTTTAGCATTTCAATATTACCAAGATTCATCTTTATGGTATATTATTGCTCTAGCAAATCCTTCACAAGATTTAAATTCATTAATCCCAGAGATTGGGGTACAAATACGTATACCAAATATTTCAACCGCTACTAGTGTAGCAAGTTTATATTCTTAAAAAACTAATATGTTATGTCTATTATTGGAGAACCATTTTCAGAATATGTTGATACACAAATAAAAGTTCGTCAAGAACAAATGGGAAAATCCTCTAACAGAGGAGCAGAAATGATAGCTTGGGCAAACTCTAAAACAGCATGGGTAAAATTATCTTCAGGTGTTTTCCTTTCTGGTTCTTTTGCTGAAGACCGATTAAATAGTATTGGTTTAACCCCTACCACAGATTATATGGGAACCAATTTAGCTAAAAAAAATGTATTATTTGGAGGGGTTGCTACACATACTACCGGAAGCTTAATTTTAGACCAGCGTTCTTCCTTTTCAGAAGTGTATGACTACAGGGATACAGACTTTGGTTTAGTACCAATGTCAGGTATTGAAAGTATAGATGTTAAAGATAGAAATAGAGGTTCTATAAAAGAGGCAAATGTTCAAATAAAAGCCTACTCCAGAAGACAACTTGAGATAATTGATACTTTATTTTTAAGATTAGGATACACCGTATTACTTGAATGGGGAAATAGCCATTATATAGACAATACAGGAACCTATAAAAAAATGGGTCCTACCTTAACAGAAGATTTTCAAGGAATGTTTGAAGATGAATCGAACCAAATTCATCCTTCATCCCATAGAGTCTTTTTAGGAAAAGTAGAAGAAAAAAGAGGAGAATATAATGGGAATTATGATGGATTTTTAGCTAAAGTAACAAACTTTACATGGAATTTTGAATCTGATGGTTCTTACAAAATTTCTTTAAAACTCATAAGTTTAGGTGATGTTATAGAATCTTTAAAAACTAATATTTCTTTCACTACAAACGATCCATTTAGCCCAACTACATCAGGCTCAAGTGATAATGTAATCTCAGAATATTTAGATAGATTTAAGGAAATTAATCAAATTAATTTTGCAGCATCAACATCAAATAGTGGTTCATGGAACTTTATTAAACTCCCTGACCCAGATGTAGGATTTGTCTACCCTCAACCCCAAGGGTGGATGGTTAATGCTAGTGAGATTAATATTTCCTCCCCTATTTCTGTTGAGGATATTTTTACAATACCTGGGGACTCTACTGATGCTGAAGCACAAGAAATATTTAGTAATAGTTGCAAGAATGTTATAAATAAATATCCATTTAATATAATATATGCTTCACCAGGTGCGACTTTTGATTTCAAAGTCTTCAGGTTTGCTATACTTACTAGTGGGGGTAGAACTGTTTTTGAGCAATATAAAACAAAAAGCCTCCCTTTCCCAGAACCCTTCCCACGAACACCTTCTGGAAACTATTCATGGAGACTTATAGTTAAAATACACCCAGGAACATACCCAATAACCGGTCTTAGTTTTGATGATTGTGCTTTTTTTAAAATTGATGATGATCCTGAAGATGAGGAGGTTATCAATAAAGAAAGTGATATAAATTATTATATAAAATTTTCATCTTTGTTAAATGCTTTAAATAAATATTGCATTCCTGTGGGAAATGGAAATGAGAAACAAATTGAAATAAAATCAACAGGTAATACTTGTTATATTTCCCCTAACCAAATGTCTTTTGACCCTAGAGTATGCCTTGTAAGAAGAAAAATTAACTACCCAGGAGCCTCTACTTATCCTAAATATAAGATAGCAAGTAAACTTACACCTTTTTATGATAGCATAAATAATGTAGGAATAGTTGATAATATTTACATGAATCATGCTAAAGTAAAAGAAATTATAAATAGTAAATTGGATGAAAGGGGAGACCTAGCACTATATGATTTTTTAAGTTCTTTATGTGATGAAATAAATAAAGCTTTAGGAGGAATAAATAATTTAGAACCTGTTATAAATGAGCTTACGAATCAAATTTTAATTATAGACTCATCATTACCTTCTGCAAAGATTGATGATCCTCAAACAGCTTTCCAAATTTATGGATATTCTGGTTCTCAATCTACTTTTGTAAGAAATGTAAACTTACAAACCAAAATATCCCCTGAGTTTGCTTCTATGGTTACAATTGGTTCCACAGCAGCAGGTTATACAAAAGGAATGGAAGCAACAGCTTTTTCTAAATGGAATCGAGGCTTAGTTGACCGTTTCCAAATTGAATACTCTGCTTCTTCAGAAACTGTTAACCTAGAAACCCCAGATCCAAATGAACCCTTAACCCAATACATTAAAATGTTTACTGGAGATGGATTACAAATTAGTGATCCTTATGATCTCCAAGATTGTGGATTTGATGTTCAAAATGATATTCCAAGTGATTCATCTAAGGGTCAAATATCTTTTAATAATAGTAGAATAGATGCTAATTTAACAGTAGCAACTGAATATTTTAAGTATCTAAGAGCATCTAGCTATGCAACAAGCGGGAGCTCATATTCCCCTACCACAAATGGTTTTATCCCATTTAGTTTAAATTTAACAATGGATGGGCTTTCTGGAATGAAAATATATAATAAAATAGAGGTAGATACTAGATTTTTACCATTTAATTATCCTGAAACTATTAAATATATAGTAAAAAGAGTTTCACATAAATTATCAAATGGAGATTGGGAAACTACTTTAGAAACCCAATCTATGCCGGGTGCATGGAGCGTATAAAAATAAAAGTTTTAAAATATTTATAAATATGGCTGATACAATATCCCAAAAAAATTATAAAATAGAAGAAGAAATTTTAGAACAACAACTAAAAGTTTCTCTCTCTTCATCTTCAACAGGAGGAAGTGGAAGTAGAAGAAAAGTTAAAAAAACCTCTACAATAGTTTTAACAAGTACTAGTCGTCCTATCATAGTAAATAATCAAAGTGCAATTGATGCTTATAAAAGATTATATGGTAAATTTTTAGGAAATACTACATTTATAATTAGAAGGGGACAAGGGGCTATCCCCCCATCAACTAATCTTTTTCCTTATGCTGAACAGTTTTCTAATTTTTTAAAAGAAGAAAAAGCAAAAGGAATAAAAAATATTCAAATAAAAACTGAAGGAGGATTCCAGTTAGGGAATGGTGGGGATATCACTGAAGATTTATTTAAAGTATTAAAAAATTTAAACACTGTTTTATCAAAACCCGTATATGCCCCAACCCTTCCCGTAATTATTACTGCTGGAAATGATGCATATCATCAAGGAAAAACTTTAAATCCTCAAAGCACCTATGGTACTAATGGAGTTTATCCTTATACAACAACCCATACTAGAGGTTTAGCCATAGATGTCAGATCAGTAAACCCAACCATAGATAATTTAGTTATAGATGCTTTAGAGGAAGCTGGATTTACTGGGATATTATGGCATAATCCCCCCCACATTCATGCTAATATCCAATAAACATGCCATATTTCCCCAAATCCCAAATAAAACCCAATCTGTATACTAATGGAGATGAATTCTCTATTTCTATTACTAGACAACCCTATAAAGGATTTTACTATGAAATCTCCTCAGGTCAAAAATTTACAGGCAAAATCCCAGGAGATGGTTTAAACCAATTGTTAATTCCAATCTCCCCATTTGAACCCGGTAACATAGATGGAGACACTGAAGACAAAAATCAAATTCTTATATTGAATCAATTATATGAAAATTTTCCTGATACCCCTGATTCAAATGTAACATATTCAAATTCTAGAAATCAAAATTCCTCATCAAAGAGATTTTTACCTTCTCCCTCCATCACCCTTCCCACCCCACAAGACTATAAAAACGGAAGGATGATAAGATACTTTGCCAAAAAAACAAATGAACTAAGATATCTAGAAACTTCAAAACAAACATACACAGATTTAAACTCACGTTCCTCAAACATAGCATGGGATTTATATGAACCTGTTCAAACACAATGGATAATATCTGGCTTTGAAAAACAGCAAGTAAATGATTACAACACAATAATTGTTAGAGATATAGAGCGAAAGAAAAAATGGTATGGCTTTTCAAAATTTCTAAAAGAGGATTATACAAAATACTATAAAAATTTGTCTGCTTAAAATATTGTTCTTATCTTTAATCATATGTACTGGCTGATTGAAGATGTAGAAAAAATTGAATTGTTGTGTGAAAAAAAACACAAACAAGCATACGTGGAGATAATTCCAACCTCCCCCACCCTACACCCTTCACAAAATCAAGTATGTGCATTATTTGTTAGACCTTTAAAAGACACAAAAGGATACATCATACCAATTAAACATAGTGAAACAATAAATTTAGATATAGAGGTATGCAAAAAAGTACTAAACAGCATAGAGGAGGTATATGTTAGAGATAAAAAAGAATTTTTACACTATTTTGCTCTAAAGCATTTACTACACCCCTCCCCCTCCCTAAATACGTATATACCACAACCAACCAAATCCCACACACACCTAACCAATAATACAAATATAACACACACAAATACAATTATACCCATTGTAAAACACTATGAGGTATGCAATGAAAACTACAAGAACCACAATTTTGAGCTCTCAAACAACTTTTACAACAACAAAGTACCATTGGTATTTAATATGTTGGAACAGAGCGGAATAAAAACAAATACTACGCTATATAAACATTACTTTGGGGTAGATACCGAGGAATATGTTTATACACAGTACAATTTAAATACATTAACAACACGCCCATCAAATACTTTTGGAGGCATAAATTTTTCAGCATTAAATAAAGACACAGGTGAAAGAGAATGTTTTATACCCCGCAATGATATTTTTATTGAAATGGACATTAGTGCTTATCATCCTACCCTGCTTGGCAATATACTGGATTACAGTTTTGATGATAGTGACGTGCATAACAGTTTTGCTAAAATGTATGGAGTGGAATACGCCAAAGCAAAAGAGATTACATTTAAACAATTATATGGGGGTATTTTTAAACAATATGAGAATCTTCCGTTTTTTTCGAAAGTAAAAGCATTTACACAAGAAATGTGGAAAGAGTTTGAGCAAAAAGGATATATTGAGTGTCCGATATCAAAATATAGATTTGAGAAGGATAAGTTAAAAGAAATGAATCCACAAAAACTTTTAAATTATTTGTTACAAAACTTGGAGACATCAACTAATGTTCTTATATTATATGATATTTTTAAAATTTTAAGAGGAAAAAATACAAAACTTGTATTATATGTATATGATTCGTTTTTATTGGATGTAGATAAAACAGAAAGAGATACAATAAAAGAAATATTAGAGGTATTTAAAAAATATAAATTAAATGTTAAATTTAAAAAAGGTAAAAACTACAATTTAAAATAAAAGTTATGCACAGCACTTTACAATACCCTTCATATATGTATGACGGATACGACTTTAACACTTACGAAGATTATATATCCGTGAACAACAGACTGTTTTGTACATTTACTCCCTTAAACGAGTTAGAATCCTTAATTGATGAGCTTTCTGGAAAGTACACTATAATGTATAATAAGATGTTTGTATTGCATATTAAGAGTAATGATGAATATGTTGTTACATATAATGTAGATCAAGGTAATGTTAATTCTATTCCTGAGAACACAATTTTGGTGCATAGAAAAAAAGAATCAAATACGTTATACACGATAAATGCTTTGAATGAGCTAATTAAAAAATTAAATGGAGGTGCAGTTGACACAAAATTCCCAGTTAATTGGCAACACTATAGAAATTGTATATTGCTCACTCAACACAATGAAATAAAGCAACTGAATACAAAGATCTACAAGATTATTGAAGTATAGTTGGCTTAGTGAATAAAGGTTATTATATTAATAGTTGTAAACAATTTAAATAAAGTTATATTATGAATCTAGATGCTATCAAGAAAAAGTTAGAATCAATGCAAAACACCTCAAAAGGAGGAGGTGGTGATTATCAAAAAACAAAACAGTTTAAACCTCAAATCGGTAAACAAGTAGTTCGTGTTGTACCTTTCAAATACAACAAGGAATATCCATTTACTGAAATGAAGTTTTACTATGGGATTGGAAGTAAAAAAGTTATTGCTTCACCATTGAATTGGGGAGAGAAAGATCCAATTGCAGAATTTGCAAAACAACTTAGAGGTACAAACGATAAGGAAAACTGGCGTTTGGCTAAAAAATTAGATCCTAAAACTCGTGTTTTTGCTCCTGTTATTGTAAGAGGAGAGGAAGAAGAAGGAGTACAACTATGGCAATTTGGTAAAGAAATTTACGAAGCATTTTTGCAAATGGCTGCTGATGAGGAAGTAGGTGATTTTACTGATGTTGCAGTTGGTAGAGATATTAAACTTGTTACTGTTGGCCCTGATGTTACAGGTACAAAATACAACAAGACAACTATTTCACCTTCAATGAAAGTATCTCCATTATCACAAGATGAAACAGAGATTGAAAGTTGGTTAGAAGATCAATCAAACCCAAAAGAAACTTACAAACCACTTCCATTTGATGATATCAAAGCTGCTTTACAAGAATGGTTATCACCAGAGGATGAAGAAGGAGATATTGTTTCCGAATCACATGATGATTTTGAGGACGAAAAAACATCAGAACCACAATCAAATTACAGTTTATCAACAAAACCTGCTGCTAAAAAATCAAAAGTAGAGGCATTTGATGAATTATTTGATGAAGAGGATGGAGATGATGATGGCATGCCCTTCTAATTAAAAACAAACAGTAAAATATGGCGAAAAAACAAAGAAAATCACTGTCAGAGGCAGTTGATAAGGAGATTAAATCAGGTTTTAATATCAATAGTTTTAAATCAAAGAAAGGCCTATCCACTAGTGTAAAATTTAAACCACAAGAATGGATACCACTTTCACAAGCATTTCAAGATGTTACCTCTATACCTGGAATTCCTATGGGACATATTGTTCTTTTAAGAGGCCACTCTGATACAGGAAAAACTACCGCGTTGCTTGAGGCAGCTGTTGCTGCTCAAAAACGTGGTATTTTACCTGTTTTTATTATCACAGAGATGAAATGGTCTTGGGAACATGCTCAAATGATGGGATTTGATGTAGAGGAAGTAGTTGATGAGGAAACAGGTGAGTTACTTGATTATACAGGTAATTTCATTTACGTGGATAGAGAAACAATCAATACAATTGAGGATGTTGCTGCATTTGTTTTGGATATGATTGATGAGCAGAAAAAAGGTAACTTACCATATGATCTATTATTTTTATGGGATTCTATTGGTTCTGTACCTTGTGAAATGTCTGTTAAATCAAATAAAAACAACAATGAATGGAACGCAGGAGCAATGTCAACTCAATTCGGTAATAATGTTAACCAGCGAATCACATTATCTCGTAAAGAGAGCTCAAAATACACGAATACTTTAGTTTGTATAAACAAGGTATGGGCCAAGAAAGCAGAAACACCTATGTCACAACCTAAACTGATGAATAAAGGTGGATTTGCAATGTGGTTTGATGCTACTTTTGTTGTAACATTTGGAAATGTTGCTGATTCTGGAACTTCCAAATTAAAAGCAATCAAAGATGGTAAACAAGTTGAATTTGCAAAACGTACAAACCTTCAAATTGATAAAAACCATATCAATGGTATTCAATCCAGAGGTAGAATTGTAATCACCCCTCATGGTTTTATAGAGGATAGTGAAAAATCACTTAAAGAATATAAAGATTCCCATAAAAAAGAATGGGAAGATATTTTAGGTGGAGACGGATTTGATATCATAGAGGAAGAATCCCACTCAGTTAATGCAGAATCATTTATTTCAGAACCAGAATAGAATATGAAGAAAGACCTTTTAAACCTCCTTGATAACATACAAGAAAATGGCGAGGAACAACCCCAACAAGAACGCTATATGTTCATTGATGGACTCAATTTATTTTTCAGAAACTTTAGTGCCATAAATGCAGTTAATCCAAACGGAGTCCATGTAGGGGGTTTAGGAGGTTTCTTCAGATCTTTAGGTGCACTTGTCCGTCAAATTCAACCTACACAAGTGTTTGTTGTTTTTGATGGGATTGGTTCCTCAAACAATAGAAAAAATTTGATCCCTGAATACAAATCAAATAGAAATATTAGTAGAGTTACAAACTGGGAAGTATTTGAAAATTTAGAAGAGGAAGACGAGTCCAAAGTAAACCAAATAGTTAGAATAATTCAATATTTGAAAACTTTACCTGTTAAAACTATCACAATGTCCAAAGTAGAGGCAGATGATATTATTGCACATTTGTGTCAAAATATAATCAAAGACCCTACAGATAGAGCATTCATAGTATCAAGTGATAAAGATTATTTACAGCTAGTAAATGAAAATATAATTGTTTACAGACCTATGGAAAAAGAATACTACACAGCAGATACTGTAAAGGAAAAATTTGGAGTATACCCCCACAACTTCATACTTTACAAACTGTTAATGGGTGATTCCTCAGATGGTATAACAGGTATAAAAGGATTAGGCCCTAAAAAATTATTTAAACTCTTCCCAGAACTCCAAGGTGGTTATGTATCCTTAGATGATTTATTAGATACCGCTGAAAGTAAATTAAAAGAACATATCATATATGCTCGATTACTGCATGATGTAGATGATTTAGAGGATAAATATAGAGTAATGGATTTGTCAAATCCTATGATGGATGAGGAGGAAAAAGCTTATGCGCTTGAAACCATCAAAAATCATCCCTTAAATTACCATCCAAAACAATTTTCCAAAATGTATGAGGAAGATCAATTAGGAGGTTTAATAAGGAATGTAGACACTTGGTTAAAAGATCTATTTGAGGGTCTTTGTCCAAAGCAATAAAAGTTATTATATTTAAAATAAAAGTTATAAAAAATGACGTTACAATCAATTGATGAATACGGTCCTGCGTTTCAGATGAAAGTTATTTCATCTCTATTAACACATAAAGAATTCTTACAGAATATAAATGATGTGTTGAGTGATGAATATTTCTCTAACCCAGCACACAAATGGGTTATAAATGAAATTTTAAAGTACTATGAAAAATATCATACAACTATGTCAATGGATATCTTAAAGGTTGAAATGAAAAAGTTGGATAATGAGGTACTTAAAGTTTCTATAAAAGAACAATTACGTGAGGCATATAAAGCAGATTTAGATGATCTAACCTATGTTCAAGAGGAATTCTCAACATTTTGTAAAAACCAACAACTTAAAAAAGCACTATTAAATAGTGTTGATTTGCTAAAAGCTGGAGATTATGATTCTATAAAATACTTGATTGAATCAGCTATGAAAGCAGGTCAAGATAAAAACATAGGACACGAATATAAGAAAGATACAGAATCCCGTTATAGAGAGGATCATAGAACAATTGTTCCTACACCATGGGAACCTATAAATGATTTAGTACAAGGTGGATTAGGTAACGGTGATTTAGGATTAATATTTGGTAATCCTGGTGGCGGTAAATCCTGGACTTTAGTTGCATTAGGTGGGTATGCTGTTAGAATGGGATTTAATGTTATTCATTATACTTTAGAATTAAGTGAATCTTATACAGGAAGACGATATGACGCTTTTTTCACAGGTCATCCTGTTGATTCACTAGAAAATCATAAAGAAGAAGTAGAAGATATTACCTCACAACTCCCAGGTGAATTAATAATTCGTGAATATCCTATGGGCAAAACCACTATATCTACTATAGAATCTCATATAAATAAAGTTAAGGATTTAGGCATACAACCTGATTTAATAATCATAGATTACATAGATCTTTTATCAACAAGAAAACGAAATGTAGATCGTAAGGGTGAAATTGATGATATTTATACAAGCACAAAGGGATTAGCTAGACAATTAAATATCCCAATATGGTCAGTTTCGCAAGTAAATCGCGCAGGTGCAAAAGATAATGTTATTGAGGGCGATAAAGCCGCGGGAAGTTATGATAAAATGATGATAACTGACCTCTCAATTTCTTTATCACGTAAAAAAGAAGACAAAGTAAACGGTACAGGGCGTTTACACATTATGAAAAACCGTTATGGTATGGACGGTTTAACTTTTAAAGTAGATGTTAATACATCAAATGGTCAAATTGCAATTGGGGACCATTACAATGAAGAAGAAGATGCACCTCAAAAAATGTCAAGTGATGATTATGAGGAATTTGATAGAAAGATGCTAAGTAATAAATTTTTTGAATTAAACACATAAAATAAACTATGATTACAGAATTAAGACCCCACTACAAACCTTTTGAATACCAAACCGCATTTGATTTTTATAAACAACAACACCAAGCTCATTGGCTAGCAGATGAAGTACCTTTAGCATCAGACTTGAATGACTGGAAAATGAACTTAACTGAAAGTGAAAAAAATCTTATTGGTAATATTTTAAAATCATTTGCTCAAACTGAAACGTACGTAAACGATTATTGGTCAACAAAGGTAGCAGTATGGTTCCCAAAACATGAAATTAAAGCTATGGCGTGTGCATTCGCTGATTTTGAATCAATCCATGCTGAAGCTTATGCACGTTTAAATGAAGAATTAGGTTTAGATGATTTTAAAGCTTTTATGGAAGATGAAGAAGCAAAAGCTAAAATTGA
>Ga0070749_10002311_pt1 | contig 12782 bp, 23 predicted proteins | sample VirMetDEL_Nov_18_FD_75180 | JGI IMG/M metagenome (GOLD analysis project Ga0070749, IMG submission 75180) | Aqueous microbial communities from the Delaware River and Bay under freshwater to marine salinity gradient to study organic matter... | ecosystem: Environmental > Aquatic > Marine >...
ATATTTTATTTGGATTTTTCTTCTTTCCAAATTGTGTATGCGCCCCAACCTGCTGCTGCCCACAATGCCCAGTCAGCAAGTACACCGCCGAGTAAAAGGAACAAACTACCTGCCAGGATTACTACTCCGTCCCAACTTGTTCTTTCGCTAACACGTGCTTTGATCCATTCATAACCTTGTGTAATTTTGTCCATTGTTTTCTCCTTAGTATTAATCGTGCACTCTGAAAAGCGCATAAAGTATTTATAGGTTAAAGAAAAAGGAGGATTTAGAAATTGGTGCCCAAGGACAGAATCGAACTGCCAATAGATGATTACAAATCAACTGTTATACCATTTAACTACTCGGGCGATTGGTCGGAGATGCAGGATTTGAACCTGCGACCTTCCGCGCCCAAAGCGGACGCACTACCAGGCTGTGCTAATCTCCGGTGATGGGAGCAAATTAATTTGCTCCCGAGGTTGAACAATTACTTCTGTTCTACAAACTCATAGAGTTCTCTTGCTTTCTGATTGATCTGCTCAGTGGTAGGCATTTGGGGAATGGAATTCTTCAATTGAATTACCAAATCTGTAATTTCCTTAATCAATGAAGGATTTTTAAACTCTTCCAATTCGCTCAGCAGATTTTCAAGTCGAGAATGTATTTGCCAGAATGGATAAACAAATTGTTGATAGTTCTCCATTTCTAGATCACGTGCCATTTGTAGTACATCGAACCGAAGTTCATAGGGTGTTTTGTTGGGCATGATTGCCTCCTTGTGTGTGTTGTGTGTTGAGCAGTTTCACCACTTACTCAGGTGACGGTGCGTATACCGACCAGAGCGAGTTTAGAGTCATCTCGAGACTTCAGATTCTACTACCTCGGCATCATTTTTATGCACGAAATTAATATATCCATCTGGTTGGCGAGAACGATACTCATAATGTGAACCTTCTTCACTAAGTAGAGGAACACGTTCGCCTATGAGTTCGGCATACCATTTTCTTGAATCATAACAAGAAGTAATTAACAGTTCTTTCATCAAAATTGATAACTCATTTTTATTTCAAAAACATTCATATTCATTTCAACTCGTTCAGTCCAGTATCCGCCACCAGATGCTCTCTGTTCTTCATCATAAATTTCTATCTTAGCGGTTGGGGAGAATAATCTATATCCAGCAGACAAACTGACATTATCAGAAACATCAAACTCTACACCAACACGATACATCAATTCGTTAGAGATTTCCCAAGTAGAAGCATAACTTACCTGATCATATGGAGAAATTACATTGACAGGAATTGGTCGGTTATAAACATTGTGCCTGGAAACAAGATACGTGTAAGAAACTTCTGCAACATTATTTGTATCAGGTTTTACATCCATTATACCATACCCCGCACCTAAAGTAAATTTAATTCCTTTAGAAATTTCTTTTTGCCAACCGACTCCAAAAGAATATATATCATTCTTAGAGACAGTTTGCCCCAATAACCTAGATGTGGTATTGTAATTATAACCGCTCCATAGAAACCAATCATTTTTTTCTACTTGTAAATGAAAACCACCTCTGTCTTTAAAATTAAAAACAGCATTATCATTCAACGGTTCGTTTAAACTTGCTCCGATTTGAAAAGCCAATCCTGTAAATAAGTCCATTTAATTTCTCCCTATTTTTTTCAGAATTTATGTTTCATATGTGGTGTACTTTAAAAGTTCATCACACGCTTGCACCATCTCCTTTGATGAGACATACTTCTCTACTAACTCCTCAACAGTTGATACTAGGTCGCCGTGTTCACCAATGCCAACAGGACTATTATAAACTTCAAGATTAGTTTTACATGCTTTCATATGCGCCAGATGCTTATCACGCACTGCTGCCAAAAACATATCTTTATTCGCGCTCATATTATTCTCAACCTCTCAAATTAATCTGCGTTATAACCAATCACGGAATCCCAGCGAAACGATCGCCACTGATCCAAGTCCACCTCATATACAGGTTGCACATCTTCATTTTGCGATTTAGAAGTTCCTTTGGGAAGTTTTTCTGGGGGAATAAGTTCTCTGTTCAAAGTGCCTACGATTGTGCGGATAGTTCCATCAACTTTAGTAAAGGTGATTTCACAAAGACCTGATTCTAACATTAGCAAGATATCTTTTTTCATACCGATCTCAATCCTCTATTATAAATTAATTCACCTGTTACCAAATCATGAATCTCGCGCCAACTATTCAATCGAAACGCTTGACCTTTATAATCAGCGTTGTGATCATGCGCCATCAGAATGCTTTTCAACCCGACACTTAGTCCAACATCAGCATTTTCTGGTTTATCTTCAATCCACCAGCATTCAGAATCTTTGTACTCTAAAAGTGCCTCGTCTTTATCTGCGCCACAGTCAAGAAATACATATTTGTCAAAAACAGTTGGACCAAACATCTCGCAAAGATTTTTAATGCGTAGATGCTGCGCATATTCTACATCGGTTTGGGAAGTAATGACATGGAAGATGTATCCATGTTCTTCATGAAGTTTACGAACATATTTGATTGCATCGTAGAACGGGGGGAGTTTACGAATCCAAGCAGACTCGTTAAACATACGAGTAAGTCTTCGTTTTTGAAGTGACGGGATATCGTATCTTTCTTCAATTGAATAGCAGTTGGTAGTTTTAATTCTATATCCATGTTTTTTCATCCACTGATCAAAAGAATATACCCAATCAAGAAGAACTCCATCGCAATCAGTTAGAATCAATTTATTATTCATGATAAGACAATTCCTGAAGTTACCTGTTGCCATGCTTTGACAACTTCAGCGGATGAGGGGATTACACACAGGATAGTAGACTTTTGAAAAGTAACCATTGATGTAGTATCACCTGTCATACAAACTCCTGGTGCAAATCCTGCTCCTTCTTGAGTCTGCATAAACAAACGAGGATTTTCAACAACAACAGTTGCATCTTCTTCGCTTTTATATCTACCAACTATTTCACCAGCAATTGTTACAAGAGTAACAACATCATTTTTTTCCATAATAAATTAACCTTTCATTTCATACGTTCATTTTGTTCTTTTATAATTCCTTCAATAATTGTTTCATATTGATCTTCATCTAGATATTCAATTGTAAGTTCAACTCCTTTCCTAACTCCAGCACTATGCCCTCGATGAGCTCCAATATAAAAAGATAACGCCAACAAGCCTGTTGCTATAAACGTGTGAAGTAACGGATCCATACATTTCTCCTAACTAGAAATACATTCTATTGTATTTGAGACCGAATGTCAACGCTTTTTTCCAATATTATATTTGGCTATTAGATCCCAGTTGTCTTTATCTTTGTGTGCAATAATTTTTATTTGATTTAATTTTACCAAAGGTTCTTTGATAGAATCAGGGTTCACCACCTCAATTAGATCCCATTCCGAGAGTAACTGTATAATTGCATTTCTTCTACCCTGATCTTCTTCTGAGAAATTTGTTGCCTTCCCATCAAGAGCAAACAACTCTTTAAAATGAGTGATGTAATACTTTCCTCTTTTATGAAGAATGTGACAAGATTGATATAATCTTTTCTCTTTTGGTGAAGCGATTCCAATACGAGTTAAAGTCTCTCTAACTTTTAAGAAATCGTCTTCATTGTTTAATGTTATTTCTATGAGCGAATCAACAACGTCGTTCATATACCACCCTTCTCTAATTTATTTTTTATTATTTTAATATCAGACTCAGAAAGGACGTTAAGAGCTTGTAGCGTTTTATGATCATTGTATTCGTAAAACTGCTTGACTGATTCATAATCGGCATCCTTTACAGGTTTGATCCATTTAGAAAACCTTTTCTTTTTACGGACACCGTTGAGAAAGAATTCATACTGCATTTTATGATCAAGTTCATGATAACGGTTCATCTCGTTTGCATAAACAATTGTATCATAAAAATAGGAAAGACCACGGTTCACCATAAAAGCATTATAGTTTTTCTCTGCAAGGTCATCGTTATCGGTGCCTCGCATCATATTATCTTTCGTTATATTTATGGAGTTTAAATAATCAAATGGGTTGCTCACGATTAACTCTCTCTTCTATCGCAATAAGCAGTCGTTCACACTCATCGCAAATAATTATTTCACCGTCTGACAACACTATCTTGGCAGAAGATTCGTTTACTTCATTTTTCAAACAAAGTTCGCAACTCATATTTAGGTAAACTCTACGTTTGCCATCAACTCAACCAAGCAAGCAGTCAGATTGATTTCCTGGTCTGCTACAAATGCTGCCTTATGTTGATAGTCCGCGAGGATTAGTACCAACTGCGGAATACTACCAGCAGCAACAAAATCACTGGACTTATCATAGATCTTGCGAAAGATATCTGCTGCTTCAGCATCAGAGTTTTCGCCGACCCATTTACGAACCTCAGTGAAGTTTTTATCTTTGAGAGATTTTACAAGTTTAGAGAGAGTGACTTCCTGAACATTAGAGAGGATACCAGTGTCGATAACACCGGAAACGCTGTAACGCTGGAGTTCATTGAGGACTCGGCGATTGTCAGGAAAGTATTTCTTAACAACCTCCGCGACAACTGCTTTATCAAACTGTATGTTCTGTTCAGTCAAAATCATACAAGCACGTTTGAACATTTGTGCCGCGAGACCTAGCTTATCTTCCTTGTTCAGTTTGAAGTCGATCACCGAGCATCGAGAATGCAACGGTTCAATGATACGATTCTTAAAGTTACAAGTCAGAATGAATCCGCAGTTCTTAGAGTATTCCTCCATAAAGTTGCGGAGAGCAGGTTGAGTCGAGTTAGCATTCAAATAGTCTGCCTCGTCAAGGATGACATACTTCCGACCACCTTGTAGAGAAACGGAAGAAGCAAACTGCTGAATCTGATTACGAAGTGTATCAATGTTGCCGTTCATTGAACCATTGATAACAATGTAATCACAATCAAGTTCTTCGAGCATCGCTCGGGCGATTGTAGTTTTACCTACACCCGCAGAACCTGATAGGATAAGATTAGGAATATTGCCCTGATCTACAAACTGTTGAAAAGTTTGCTTGAGTTCATCAGGGAGAATGGTATCTTTAACAGTTTTTGGTCTAAATTGTTCTGTCCACAAAAAGTCATCACGCATAATTCACCCACATCATAATAATAATAAAATTGCTCGCTGCCCCAACCCTTCGCGCCGAGCTTCGACACGTTCTTTCTTGAACGCATCCCCTTTTGTCCTTAATTAAATGAAGAGTTGCTTTCTATGCTAACCCAATATTCAATGTCATTGGACTTAAAATAAGCGAGACCATTAGATGAAATTCCCACCTTGTAGTTATCGCTCATCAATTTCAGATTCTCAGTTCTGAACACAGCAGTAAACTCTAGATCAGTATCGCCTACTGCTATGTCATATTTATCTGAATTAACATTTTTAGTGTCGCACGCGCGAAGAAGAATCTTACCATCTTCGCCTACGATTGCCAATTCAGGTAAACCCATAACACCAATTGCCTTCATTACTTCGTTAAAGTTTTCCTGTGACAGATCAAACTCAACATCAAAATTGCTGACATTGATTTCTTTTGAAGGAGGAAGTACCAACGTGCTTGGATCAGCATAGGTGTACCGAACAGAACGACCTTCTGATTGAATGCGTACCATCTTTTCTCCGAGTTCGAACGTGGGGTCTTCGAACATGGAAACAACTCCGAGGAAGCGAGGCAAATCATAAATTGCAAACTCGGATGAGATTGAGTCCGCTAGAGATGCTTTCGCTAGGAGCGTTTTGTTTTGTGAAATAGTGCGCAATACATTTCCTTCTTTAAATTGAATTGAAGGATTGATCGTAGCAAAGTTTTTAAGAACTTGAGTGGTGCGTTCACCGATTTTCATAATGTAATCTCCAATTACTTTTTCTTACCAATTTTCGAGGGATCAGCAGTCGCTGAAGCACCAACAGAAGCGAGATGCGCAAGCGAACCACCGAAAATATAAGAACCGACATGCTTCAGTTCCATCCAAGGGCACAACCAAACCTTCATACCCATTCGTGTAACATTGTAACAGAACATATAATCTTCAGACAAATATCTATTAGAATATTCCTCACGAACTATACCATACTTCTTTTCAGAGAGAAAGTCAATAACTTCTTGTTTAGTCGCCTCAGGATTTTTTTCATAGAACGCAGTGATTTCAGGTACAAGATTTTGTGACTTATCATCAATCAATGCATCAAAGTATGCCATGATTTCTCGAGTGCCATCAAATGCTTTCGTTCTAACGTGATCTGGTTTGTAGTAAAATTGCGGATATACTTCAGCATATTTTTCAAAAGTTTTGCGTTGGATTAACATAAAACCAGTTCCGCCTTCCATTACTTGGCAAGGTTCGCCAATCTTAATAGAACCAGATCCCGAGATAGGATTGAACACATAGTCGCCAACAAAATTTTCTAGTTCGTTAGGATTTTCATCCGCAACACCCATATCTACTGCTGCTTTAATTTTCTCCCATGAAATGGTTTTCTTGGGATATGGCCCACACAAAACATTATATTCTTCGTTTTGTACAGACAGAGCCAGCATTGCAATTACATCGTCTGCTTTAAACCCAATGTCTGAATCAATAAACATCAGATGAGTACAATCTGATCGCATAAATTCATCAGCGCAGTAGTTTCTGGCACGAGTAATCAATGACTCATTAAACAAAAAATAAAACTGCAGAGGAATACCGTATTTGGTACACAGCGCAGTTAAGTCTGCTATAGATTTGGTAAACACACCAGCGCATTGCCCTCCATACATTGGTGCTGCCAAGAACAGTCTCTGTTCTCTGAGTTTTTCTACTGGACAATTTATTTCCATTACAACCTCGCTACTTTCTTCAATTGTTTGATTTTACGATTAATCAATTTCGCCTTTCTTTTGCCTTGATTGACATGATATGGATTTGCTCTACTCAAATAATCCAAACCATTCAAATGATCCAATTCATGCTGATAACATCTGCCAAGAATCTCATTCAACTTCATTGTTTTTATTTGACCGTACTGATCAAAAAACTTTGCTCTAATTGCAGAAGGTCTTCTTATTTTAACATATAATGATGGATATGTCAAGCAACCTTCTGACATTAATTCTGTTTCATTTGAAAAATAAGTCACTTCTGGATTAAAACAAACTAATTTTTCTGGTTCAGTATTCATCACAAACACCCGATGAGGCAATCCTAACTGATTCGCAGACAATCCGAGTCCCTTATAATGAACAAGGTTCTCTAATAAAGTTTCTGCTAATTCCGATGGATCGGTGGGTGGATTTGAGAAATTAAACTTTTCCAGACTCCTCGAGAGCATTTCGTTGCTCGGAGGCACTAGGTTCATAATCATACGCAGTCTCCACTTCAATCACTTTAAATTGATCATCTGTCATTTTTAAATCACGTTTGGCATAAACTTCGGCAGATTCTTCGTCCATAAAAAGCTTTAACACTTTCTTAGAACGAGAGAGTTTCATATCAATAACATCATAAAACACTCCGCTCGTTTGTTCTTTAATTTGTGTAACAAGTTTATAAGGCATATATTTCTCCTACGCAGCAATCTGTGAGAAGTTCTTGATCTTCTCAAATCTAATGTTAGAGTGAAATTTATCGAACAACTGATCACCCTTGTGACTAATTACAAACACGTTTGTATCCTTATTCAGATCAGTGATGATCTTAAGGAATTCATCCGTTCCTGTTGTATCGAGAGAACTGTCGAACACTTCATCCATAATCAATAGATTGGTGGTAGAGGAGTTACGAAGTTTCGCTACTGCTCTCCAAGTAAACAGTAACGCTAAGTCGATACGCATCTTCTCGCCTTCTGAGAATGAATCGTATGTAAACTCATCTCGAAACCGCGACTTGATTTTTTCATCAAAGTTTTCATCAAGTTCAAACTGTACGAAGAAGTCCATCGCGGCAAGATATTTATTCATCAGTTTGTTAATGATTGGAACATACTGGCGAATGATTTTGGTTTTAATACCGCCATCCTTTAGCAGCGAGTATGCGATATCATACTGTTCTTTCTTCGATAATAGTTCTTTTTGGTTCTTAACCTCTCCCTGCAAGTCCGCACGGAGTCCGTCAAGATCGTTTGTTGTTTCATCAGAGTCATCCTTCAACTCTTCTCGCAACTTTTGCTGCAGGTCTTCCACGGACTTTCGAGAGTGCATCAGAGTACTGTTTGATGATATAATCTCAGTATTCAGTTCACTAATCTTGCCTTGTATCTCGTAAATCTCATTGAGTCTTGAATTGATAATATCGTACTGTTCTTTCGCCTTCTCAATACCTTCTTCAAGTTCTTTCTTCTTATCGTTTTGACAAGACAAATGTTTTGATACAAAGTTAGAGTCAATCTCTTGTTTACAGGTCGGACACTCTTCATTAGTATCGAAGAACTCAATCTCTTTGATAATACTATTCAACTTGTGTTTCAGTTGATAACTATACTTGTCCATCTTTTTAGTGCGAGCATCGAGCAGTTCTTTATCAAGTATAGAATGCTGTAGTTCCTGTACTTGTGTATTCAAAGACTCTATGAGCGATACCGTTTCGGTCGCTTCTGCGGTAATCTCTGCAATCTTTTCTTGTATCGACTCACGGTTCAGGCGTTTCATCGACTGCACTTCATTCAGGTGTTTACGAGTCAGTTCTATCTTTTGTTCGAGCAGTTCTATATTGTGTTTAGAATTACCAACCTGTTCTTTGTTCTTGTTCATTTTTTCTTTCAACAAAATATTCATCTTAGTGAATATCTCAATTTCAAGTAGGTCTTCAATCACCGCTCTGCGATCGTATGGTTTCAACTGCATGAACGGAGTAAAATTAGCAGAACCAATCACTACAATTTGCCCGAACGATTTGTGGTTGAGTTTGAGAATATTCTTCTCGAGATATTCTTGGTACTCTCGGATACTTGCGTTCTGATCTACCAGTGTACCATCGCAAATAATCTCAAACACCGCAGGTTTAATACCGCGACGAATCAAATAACTTTTGTTCTTAACAGAAAACTCAATCTCTACGAGGCAGTTCTTATTTGTGATACTGTTAATCAACTGCGGTTTGTTGATGTTCCTATATGGTTTACCATACAACGCGAAAGAGATAGCATCAAGCATGGTAGATTTACCTGCGCCATTCTCTCCAACAATAAGTGTAGACGGGGACTTATTCAGTTTGACTTCAGTAAACTGATTTCCCGTTGAAAGAAAATTCTGCCAACGTACAGATTTGAAATATATCATCTAATAATTTCTACTTCACTTTCAGTTTCTATGACAACACGAGCACCGCAAGGAAGAATAGGTTTACCGCTGCCAGAATACTTAACGCAACTATCCCCAAGAATTCGTACTTCACTACAGTACGTGTTTGTCTTTCCTCGTTTGACTGTAATGACTGGATCTTCCGTCCCATTTTTCAAATTACTCCGAATTTTGTGTTGATTCACATGTATATAAGTTTTCATTCCACACTCAACGCATCGTGGTATAATTCATAAAATAAATTCTCAACTGGTTTGGGATTGTCCAGATTGAGATTGCCGATATACTTTTTGATGATAGAAACAGTATCTTCCGCTTCATCAATTATATCGGAATCATCTTCAATGTCAAGATTAAAATTATCCTCGACAACCTGTAGATGCGCTGGCAGTTGTAAATTCAACTTATCTACGAACACGTCAAACAAGTATGGATTGTTCTTTTGCTTCACCACAACCTTCACATACGTGTCTTTGATATAGGAAAAGTCTTGGTCTAACATTTCCTGCTCAGTCTTTTCAGTATCGTCATAAAAAACTTTATAGAACATTCTATACGGATTCTTCACATATGTCAAGTCATTTTTCTCAGTATCGTAAATATGAAACCCGCGATCATCATTGTAATCGGACCATGTCATTTCATAGGGCGAACCAAGATAGTGTACATTATCTTTAGAGGACTTGTGATGAAAGTGCCCTGAGAAAACGTAGTCAAACTTTGCGAACTCTTTATGAGATAATCCGTGGTCGTTAACTGCTCCTCGGTACATCTCAAATCCAGCAAGTTCTAAATGTGACATCATTATCGAAGAATTAGACTGCTGAGCAGCAGACATACAAACATCATAGTTTTCACTATTGATCCATGGCATCATTAAGAAGTTAGTTCCCCCGATATTCACATCAGTTGGATCATCGTACACGTGTAGGTCAGGATATTCCTGAAGCAAAAGACTAGGAGCATTGACTCGGTTGGTGTTCTTAAAATAAATGTCGTGGTTGCCTACAATGCAATGTAGCGTAAGATTGCGTCGACTAATTTCATCAAACCAATAATCGCGGCAACGAATAAGAGTGTCGAAATTAACATACTTCCGGCGATCAAATATATCACCAAGTTCAATAATGGTTGTAATACCTTGTTCTTCAAGATAAGGAAAAAAGAATTCTTTGTAGAATTTTGCAAAGAATTCGTGGAAGTGTAGTGAGTCATTTCGAACTCCGAAATGTTGATCCGTAATCAAAGCAATTTTCATTATCAATCCTCAATAAATTTTTCAACACCCTTCGCCTTTTTATTCTGTGTCGGTTTTTTCTCATATTTTTCAAGAATAGGTTTCATTTTTTCATTCGTGATATTGAAGTTGGCATAAGGATCGCCTTCTTCATCAGAAAGATCGCACTCTAACATGAAAGCTTCTAGCGACTTGTACTTGATATATGTTTGCTTTTTTTCTTTCTCAATACGCCGAAGGAAAGCATACCAAACGATTTGAGTAAAATAAGCAAAAGGATTATTAGATTTTTCTGGATTAAAACTATGTACTGCGTTCACGCAATTCTCAATAGCATCAGAAACCATTTCGTCTTTGTAGGTGTACCCAACAAAATTTGCTTTGTTAGAAAGTTTGGTGGCAATTAATATAAATGCTTCTCCAATTTTATCAGGTATTCTTGGAATAGATTTATCCTGTTCTTCAGCGATTCGGCAAGATTCTCTATAATCTACCAATGCGCTATAAAATTGTTTATTATTTAAATATTCTGCCATATCAAACCTCTTATTGTATCACAGTGTTGCTATAGTATAACTCTTCCATTGCTAAAAGAATTTCTTGTTCATCGGAACTTTCAATATCATCCTGCTCTATGTGGTAGGATTCAGGAATATGATTAACTTGCCTTTCATAAGAAGATTTTAACAATCTTAAATTTTTATTATAATATGAAACTAATTCATCAATTGGATCATAAAATATCTGGGCAATCATATCCCTTTTAAACCAAACATCAAAACTTTTTGACAGAGTGCAATACTTTATCAGAGCAATTGCTGGAGACCCGTCTCGAGACATATGATATCTTACAACGCAAGCATCTCCAATGTCAACGCCTTTATCGTTTTCATTCTTCAAAATGCCCATAATGTCATGACCGTTTCTTAATCTAACTATTACATGGTGCATTATTCAATACCTATTTTGTAAAATTTATATTCGAACTTTTCTTCATCATAAATCTTAACACGTTCAATCAAATGTCTCATAGTGAAGTTAAGTTTTTTTCTCCAAGTAAGGTCGTCAGCAATATCATACAGAGTCGCCCGATCTTTCGTTGTTGACCTTCTCAGTGCCCTACCTATTGACTGAAGATTTCGTATCTTAGACTTAGAAGGAGAGGCAAAAATAACAGAATGTAAATTTCGTATGTTGACGCCAGTCGAGAAAGTTCCATAAGAAGCAATGATAATTGCGTTGTTTTCTTTCTCAACAATATGTCGTATTTCATCTCGTTCCTCTCCCGAAACTCCGCCATGTACAAAAAACACATGACGATCTTCAGTACTATCCTTTATCATATTATACAGTAATTTTCCGTGTTTGTCAACGTATTGAAACAATAGAAGTGTATTACCATCCAAAGATAAAGCAAGGTTTTTTATAAATTTATTTCTACCTTCGTGTGACACAAGAAAATCAATTTCATCCTGATACCTGAGACCGTTGATAACTTTTTTATTTTCATCAGAATAACCAAGAGTTAGTATCTTAATCTGAAAGTCAGCAAGGTGTTCTTCGTCCATCAACTTTTTGGTTGTAGTTACCTGATTGACTGGGCCGAATAATCCTTCTAGTACAAGTTTGTGAGTTTTTGTACCATCAAGCGTACCAGTAAAACCGTATCGGTATTTACAGTCTGTAAGTTTACCCATGATATTGGACAGCGACTTCGATTTAAATAAATGCGCCTCATCGCCGACCACAACGTCAAACCGAGAGAACCAAGTCTTTGGTAATTTATAGATAGACTGCCAAGTAGTGATGACAATTGGTTTATCGGTTTCTTTATCTTGCCCTGAGAAAACTTTGTGACAATACTTATCAGACTTAAAACCATAGTCAGCAAAGTCAGAATACATTTGATGTACTAAGGTTGTGGTTGGTACAATAATCAAAGTTTGCTTCAGGTAATACCGAAGTATCATGTATATAATAAACGATTTGCCAGATGCAGTGGGAGAAAGAAATAAAGCACGAGAGCAACGTACTGCGTCAACGAATGCATTGATCTGATAATCTCTCGGTTCAAGAGTAAACTTTTGTTTCGCAAGAAACTCTTGAGCTTCGACAAGAGAGTAATTGATCGAAGAATTATCATACGCATATTCATATGTGTAACCTCTTTCCTTGGCAAAATGTTCAATATATTTTTCTAGTCCGGCATAGATTGTGCC
>Ga0070749_10002313_pt1 | contig 12780 bp, 6 predicted proteins | sample VirMetDEL_Nov_18_FD_75180 | JGI IMG/M metagenome (GOLD analysis project Ga0070749, IMG submission 75180) | Aqueous microbial communities from the Delaware River and Bay under freshwater to marine salinity gradient to study organic matter... | ecosystem: Environmental > Aquatic > Marine > Coastal...
AAAATTTTGTGCCAATACATCTAAGTCAGAGCCTAGAGCTAATCTAAGCGATTGTAGGCTTGACACTGACGAAATTTGCTCATATAATTTTGCTAATTGAGACGATGGTGCGTCAATAAATAAATCTCTTGCTACAGTTCCAGGCTTAGTGTCTAAATTTGGTTGAGACACTCTTAAAAAATCTAACTTATTAAGAACTATATCGTTTAGCGAGCGAATCCTTGCCATTTTTACCTTATAAATTACATTATATTTGCTAGTATTTAATTAAGTCTATTTTATACTAGATATATATCGAATGATGCTTTAAATGCCTGTTCCATTAATCAATAAAATAATATTAATTTCTATATTATTGTTGATTAAATTTGACTACAAAGCCCTTACTCATAATATAAAACTATACATATATTATATTTAAAATAAAAATGGATATTTTTAATATAAATTAAAGAGTTACATCAAAAACAGCGTTTACTCTATTAAAAGCTTTATTTAAAACAGTAATCATGACACTAAAATATCTAGGATCTGTTTGGTTTCTTTCCAGCAGTACGTCTTTTATAGCGCCTATCATTTCGGACGGTTCTGTTTTTTGGTAAGATTGAGATTGGGTTTTTTGCAATTCTTGTAGGCGCTCAAGCGCTGTTGTTATTTGGGATTTGCTTAATTCAAAAATAAATTTAGTATCTAAAGAGTTTCCTATAAGAATATTAGTTATAGGAGAGCCGTACCATGGGAAAAATATATTTCCACCAATAGGTGTTGTTACTATTTTTAATATATCTTGAGTTAATTTTTCAGCACCAACTACCTGCTCTACATCCCCATTATTTCCTATTTTTAAATCGCCTTGAAATATTTTTAAATCAAATGACATGTCATCTCCATTATTATCCTACAGGTGTACCCTCTACTGGATTTAAGCTATTATATAAATAGCATTTTTCAGCAAAGTCTAACGCTATATTTATCTTATCCTCTAGTGATGCCATAACATCACCAATTCCTTTAGTTGGAGCGCCAGAATTTTTTCTTTCAGCAACTTCTTTTGAGTTATATTCTGGATAAAAATAAGCAAGCCTATAAAAACAATTATCATCAAGTAAGTTTATTAAATCTTTTTTATCAATAGCATAAAGTGCTGAATATATTGCAAGAATGTCTATTAATCCAACCCCACTATGTTTTCCAGTTATTATTTCTATAACTCTTAATCTGTCTCCAGCCTCTTGTATTAATTCATTTTTTAAGCCTTCTAATTTTTCGTATGAATTATCAAGGCTTTCTTTTTTTTCTCGAAATTCACTTTGCTGTTCGTCTTGAGGGCCATATTTTGCAAAAATATCTTTTTCTATTTGTTTTATTTTTATATTAAATAAGGCTGTTTCAAGTGGTGTGTTTGGGCTTGATGTTACATTTGCACTATTGTATACACCACTATCATCTTTTTCATTTGTACTTGGCCATTTTTTTGCATCTTGTAAAAGCGGTTCCCATGTTATCTCAGAACTTATAGTTACTAATCTTGAAAAATTTTCATATAATAAATCAGCTAAATATTTCATTAATTTATATATTTTAATTATAATAATTAGCTCTCTTGAGTTTGGATTAATTATTGATGCTGAAGTTAAATTTTTTAAAGATGTATTATTTAAAACATTTATTATAGCGTCTTTGGTACTTTGGTAGTTTTCATTCTCTGTATCTACTCCAGAAAAATTATTCAAAAATTGCTGGTTTTCTTCTAGCTGAACTTGATTTACATCAGACAGTCTATATCTAATTATAGTTTCAAGTCTTGGCGGAACGTAAGAGGCCGTTTGACTTCCAGATATTGAAACGTAATTTTTTATATACTTATCTAAAAATGGTGCAGATACTATGTTTGTAGGAGGGGTGACTGTATTTTCTATTAGCGGATCAACTACAAATGGTTTTAAAATATGTTTATTTATTGATATTGTTTTATTTTCTGGCTTTTCAGAAATATCAGATAAAATAGCATCTACTAGCTCTTTATCTATTTCATAAGACTGATTATCTTTATCAAAAATATCTTTTTTTGCTTTATCAAGAACTTGAATTTTATTAGAAAAATAAGGTAAGAATACGCAATACACTACTGAGTCTATATTCTGGTTGGACGATATGTATAGTCTATCTTCATAAGACTGCTGTCTTTCTTTAGACATATCCATAGCGTCTTGTGATAAATTAGAAATTACATCAAGTTGATTTCCAATATATTCTCTATTAACAATTGGTTGAAATCCAGGAGTATAAAATTTTGTTTTATCTTTTGATATAACTGGTAAACCTATTAGTCTATAAAAAGCATGAGCCCTATTTTCAACTTTAAACCCAAGCACATCAGATGGTTTAATGCCTTCAGCAACTCTTTTTATAATTTCTCTTACACTAAAACCCGGCTCTTCTTTTACATTTCCAAGTTGACTTAGTTCTATGTCTGGTCTTATTGCTTGACTTCTAATTCTTTCTATTGGCTCTATAAATCTATCATAAAGTTCATAAATATCTTCTTCAATATCACTAAAATCTTCTGTATAATTTTCAATTACTGGCTCTGGAATATCGTTAGACATATATTATCCTATATTATTAAAAGAATCTCTAGCAATATCGCCAACATCACGCTGAGGCTTAGGCTCAATGTCTTTTATACCTCCAACGAATGTGTATGATAATATATTATTTTCTATTGATGTTGGTATATCTAAATTGTCTCTATTTAAAACATTTTTAAATGTATTATCTTTATAAGAAAACAATATAGTACCCTCTCCAGGAGAATCACTAGTTAGATTTGCAACGAATGAGTCATACCCATCATATACGAAATTATCAATCTTACCCAGCGATGGAGTTGCAACTATTTTACCAGCAATTTCTTTAGCAATATCGCCAACTGTTTGATAGTCTGGTATTGCTAAGTTAATTGGGTTTGAAGAAATATCTTTTAATGTAACCTTTACTTTTATAGGCAGTGAAACGAATTGAAGATTTGTATCTAAAGATGCCGTACTAGTAAATGGATTAAAGCCTGCATCTACAGCCTGTTTATAAGCATTAAAAGCTTCATCTCTTAAATTATTAAGACACAATTCGCAATCTGCCTGAAATATTAAGGCTGTATCTTCAGACATATTTTTTCTAAATTTATCTATAGCTATGGCTAAACAATTGTAAGCATTATTAATATCTGGAAGCTGAACTTTTGTTATGACCGAAGCTAAATCTGAATAAATTGCTTGATTTATAACTCTTTCATCAGTTACTGCGCACCCAGCTGTTACTAATGTATATTCGACTAAAGCCTGTATATTTGGCTTCCATGTATATTCTATATCTGTAAAATAGTATCCGTCGTCATAGGATGGAACTGCGCCAAAAGGAGGAAAAATGTCTTCTGCCTCTTTATGTATAAATGTATTTAATTTTGCTTGAGTCCCATCTGGAAGCATATATGGAGATCCATCTTCCTCAAAAACTAAACCTCCAACTAATTGGGCGGTACCATTTACAAATGGAGTTGGATTTGAAGAATTATTTTGGAATAATGTCATGCTTGGACGTTCAGAGAAATAAACATCTTTAAATACAAAATTTCTTGGTCCTTTGGAGTCAGCTGGATTCCAGTAACTTGGATTACTGATATGCATCTTCATATCAATAGTATAAGGAACTTTTCTCTGATTAGAGTCTGGACCAAATGATGTATCTTCTGGCCAAAATACATATTCAGGATATATTATATCTTTTATGTTATAAGCCCTTCCGGTTGAACTATCATAAAATTGCCAAGATTCTGGTCTAAGATTTATTTTAATTACTTCAAGATCAACCTCATAAGCTTTGTAATAAAGAAGTTTTCCGGCAGCTCCTGTTATACCATCTTTATTAAATTTGATAAAATCTGGACAAGAATCTGGCCCACAGCAATCTTCACAAGGAATGGCTCCGCCAATAGCTGCAAGATCTTTAATAATGCTCCAAATAGCTTCTAAAGCAATTAGAACTGCTAAAAACCCCTGAATTAAACACATTATATCGCTTATTTTTTGAGCAACTGCTAATATAGATGATGTGTCTTGGTCAGATATTGCTTTTGCTAATCTTTTAAAATTCTTTATTATATCTTTAATAAATTTTATAATCATCATTATTATGTATTCAATAATGGCAATTAATAATAATATTAAAGATATAATCATTAATATTAAAGCCAACCATGGGAACAGGCTCAAAAAAGCCGGCAAGCATTGTTTAAACAATTTTTTTAATTTAGGAATTGCTCCCATTATTAATCCGCACAATACTTCGATTATGCAGACAACCATATTTAATAAAGCTAAGAAAAATTTCCATAAAGCCAAAAATGGAGTTATTTGGCTTAATATATTCATAATAGCTTGAAGTGGAGTCTTGGTAGTATCATCTACATTTGGTTTATATTGATATGAAGGAAATAAAGCTGAAAATTTTTGCATCAATGCAACTAAATCTTCTGGTAAATTAAAAGGAATTTCAAAGTCCAAATCTGGAGTTAAATCTATTGGTCCTATAGCTAAGCCATCACCAGTAATAAATGGCGGCTTTACATTGTTCGGGTTTAACGTATTATCATTAGGATCGCACGGGCACATTTTTAAAACCTTTTAATTAAATTCCTTGACCATTTCTATAAACTAATCTTGATCCATCTGCGCCTGCATACATATATATGCTTTGGCCATATAGCTTTAAATTACCATTTATAGATTTAATTGTAATATCTTGCTTAGATACAAGATCTATTTGGCCTGGAGTTAATACACTTACTCCGTTTTCTGTTACTCTTATTATATTTAAACCCATCTTAGACCATACTCTTATATCTAAGTTTCCAGATCTTTCACCATTATATATATCTGGCTCATTTGGGTCTGTGCTTTTTTTATTAAATCTGCTATCATTGTTTATTGTAGCTCCTCCAATAAATAAGTTTATGTCACCATCTGCTCTCATCGCATGGCTTATTCCATTTTTATCTCTACCTATAGTTGACACTATACCGCCAGCACAATCAAACCATAGCGACTGCCTATCAATAGTGTTCGCGCCTAAATTAAATACCAATGAACCATCAAAATTTAATGTTCCGCTTCTTCCTCCCGCATTTGCCTTATCTCCAGAGATCGTTATATCTTTTGCAACAATTGGTCTTTTGTACAGATTTATATAATTAGTATCTCTTGATATAGAGCTAATTTTATCAGCATCATACTCTGGAGGGTCGTTGTTTGTTGGATATTCAGATGGGGCTGTTAAATTTCTATATTCTAAAACTTTACTTATATCATGATACGCAGTGCCGTAAATCATAGGTTTTGATGTTAACCTATCAATTGGGGCCTGGTATCCATCTAAATTTTTATCTCCAGATTTTATATTTATAGTTGGAGTTGTTGAAAATGTATCAGCATAAATATCTTTTTTATTTGGATTTCTTAAAAAATCTGTAGGCGAAACTGTGGCATTTTTTTTATTTGAAATTACTGAATAATTTTCATATCTTGTTAAAAAAGCTATATTGCCAACTTCACTTGATGCCGGAACATTTATTTTAAATTGACCTTCTTTATCTATATCAATAAAAAACCTACTTCTATCTCTTGAATAATCAGAACTAGAGTCAATATTTGGGGTATCAGTTGATTTTCTTGTATTTATTTCAAAATGATATGCTATACTTTTTCTTAACTGCTCTCTAATTTTTGTAAATGCTTCTTTTTTATCAGAATTATTTCTTAAGCTTATTTTTTCTTGTTTTCCAATTAATAAAGGCTCTCTATTTAAATCAACAATATTTCCATACACATCAACACAAGTGCCCTTTATTGTCTCTATTAATTGATTAGATTCGAATAAATTTAAACTTAGTGCGTCAGCTCTGCTTTTATATCTATTTATTTTATATTCGGAGCTTGGTTTTTTATCTTCATCTTGATTATATTTTTCTGACTCTGATAAGTCGTTAGTAAATCCAAAACTATTAGCAAATTCATATGTTATTTCTCTACTTTCACAAAGAGGTATATTTCTAGGAGGACTTCCTTTTTTTCCATAAGATATAGGAGATAAAGGATCCATTTTAATATCCACTAGTCTCTCATCATATTTTTGAGAATCTAGCATTGATGAATCCATGTCTCTAAGCTCATTTGGATTCAAGTCTCTTTTTATTATACCATTTATATTTCTAGAGGCTTCTGTAAAAGAATATTGTTGTTTAAAATTATGACTTATAATACTTAAATAAGGATTTATTTGCTGATAATTTATTAGGCCGCCTATTAAGGTTCCTTGTTTATTACTATCAGAATAAATATAATTATTAGTACTTGTTTGTAATAATAGTCTTCCTGGTTTTAAATTTAAAAATTTATTGCCTGATAATGATTGTTTATTTACTGTATTAGTTTTTAAAAATCTTCCAGGTGATGGTAAATAAGATAATACAAACCATTCTCCACCTTGGCCTTTTGCAAGTATAACTTTTGTATTTTTACCAGGATAGCCGCCTATAAATTCTCCGCCTTGACCGGCCCAGCTTAATGGAATAAATGCCTCTACTAAATTGGCAGAGTCTAACTTTTTATCAACCACATAATCGGCAGTTGAGTCTTTTGCCTCTATGTGAACAATAACCTTATCACTGCCCGGTTTGTAGTCGTGTATACTACCTCTTAATAATAATCCTTGTATCGATCCTACAGCCATCTTTTTCTCTTTTATTTTAAAATTAAGTTACAGTAAATGTTTTGGCTCTTTCTGCTATTAAATCTTGAGCTTTTGTAAACATATCATCTTCATATTCGTCTTCTATTTCCTCATCCGGTTTTATTTGCTCTACTGTTTGGGTTGGATTTGTAAAGGAAACTACCATATCTATTACGCTATTATACATAACCGGTAAATATTCACTTGGTTCAGTTGATCTTGCTATTTTTCTTGCCATGTTATGAGCCGAGTCTGATGGTGATACAGGGCTTCCGGATAAAGCTGATAAATTTATAGGAATTATTTCAATATTTTTCTGCTCTATAGATAAGTTCTCAATACTTTCAACTGGTATTAATTGTTTTTTCTCAGATGCTTTTGAATAAGTTTTTGGATCACTAAACCAGGCTCTAAGCTGCTCTGCAAGTGCCTTTACTTGTTTGTTTTCATTATTGCCCGTTGCTGTATTGTAATAGTATCTTAATTGTAATGTTGGTTTTTTATTTGATAATCCAGGATCAAAAAGCTTAGTTACAGAAGTGATAGCATTTATTAAATTTTTAACATTTATTTCACCACAAGCACTATTAGATACTGCGTTTAATATTTCTTCTCCAGATTCTATTTCTGTTCCATTATTATCTATACCTATCGCATTAATTACCCTATCTCCATTTGCCGGTTCAAATCTATCAACTCTATATTGACTTGCATAAAATTTATTATTATATAGAGATTTTCCTATAATATCTAATGGCGTTGGTATATATTCTCCAGGATTATGTCCAAACTCTAGCTCTAATGTTGTCTCAAAAGCACTGCTTGTATATCCAAAAGTATGACTTACTTTTCTTATATAAAATAATAAATCTCTATCTTCTATATATATAACTTCCCCAGGCTGCATGTATTCATTTCCAACTATTCTCAATGTTCCAGTAAATATTTTTTTTCTTTGTAAATTCAAAAGATATACTGCAAATGGAGCGCATTGAGTGTCAGGATTAGTAAAGAATGGCGCTGTTACAGATTGTGCCCTTTTAAAACCATACATGTTCCATAAATCATAATCTACTGCTAATGCGCTAGTAAATGCACTTCCTCCGTTACCAATATCAAATCCAGACGGACCTTCTGGTATAACTGGGTCAAAAATGCCATTGACTTGAACTGATGTATATTCAGGTAAATTTTCATTTATAACTAAAGATTTTATTTGGTAATCTTTTATTATAAATCGCGATCCTGACCCAGGCCCTAAGTCATTAAGGTCCTCATCTTCAATCATATGTTCTAAGATTTTAGGAACTTTTTGTTCATAAAGCTGAGGGAATACGGCGATGCCTGCTGTTTTATCTCCCTTAACATTGAGTTGCGCCCCTTCGCTTATATTAGACAAAGAATTAGCCATTATAATTAATACTCTTTGTCGCTCTGATATTAAAGAAGATAATTCATTTATAATTTTAACTAAAGTAGATTGCGAAATAGGGCCTGAATCAATTCTATCTAACGAAATTAAATCTCTTATTGTTGGCGCAGGTTGATTTGTTTTTGATTGAATTAAATTTCTTATTTTTTGAATTTTAGTATAAGCATCTCTTGGAAATCTTGGATTTATTGCTTCTTGACTATTTGCTAATGAAACCTGAGCATTTGCGCTAAATATAACATTTGGACTTAATGCTGCTTTTACTTTTGCGCTAAGCTTATCAGCCTCTCCAACTATAGATAAATTATTATCACTAAAATTATCTATATTTCTTTGGTTTATTAAATCTCTTAATCCTAAAGATATACTGCCAGTTGTTTGATCTGTAACAAATTTAAATGGCGCTGAATTTTGTTCTGTTAAAAATGTTTGAGCTTTTTGGTCTGTATCATATCCTAATACAGCTGCTCTAAGTCTAATCTGTAATTCAATTACCTCTATCTGGGATGAAACATCTTCAATTTGATTTAAAAATAAATCTTCTAAAAATTCAGGAAATATTCTAATGCCTTTTTCTTGCTTATTAGTAAGCATAGTATAGAATACACTTTTTGGCATTCTGTTATATTGTGGGGCTCTTACTTGTATATGACCTTGGGTATCTGCATATACCTCTAAGCCAATAGATATATCAGAAACTGTTTTTATCTGCTCTAAAACATTTTGATAATCGCTTGCGAATAAATTTTCAAAAGTATTGCTTGCAAATGATTGGTCAAATGATTGAATGTCATAATTTTTATCATAGCTATCATCAACTATAAATAAATTAACATCTCTATTTGATCTTACTTTCCAACTTCTTCTTAATGTAAGTGTATTTAAATTTATTCTTAATTTTTCTTCAGCATCTTCTCTGTCTTGCTCACTTACAGTATTTGGTATATCTGAAATATTTGGATCTAATAAAGTAAAATCATTACCAAATATTTTTAGCATTCCTCTCTGAGTTAAAGTTTGCATTTGTGCCGTTATAGAATTTTGCAAATTAGAAATTTGTAAATCTAAATTAGCAATTTCTCTTAGTAGGGGAGTTTCTGCCGCCTCTATTTGATTTATATTTGATATCGCTTGAGTAAAAGCTATATTGTTATCTTGAATATCAAATATTTGGGGCGATGTTGCGAAACTTTTATTTAAGTAAGATAATTGGTCAAATAACTCTGCTCTTTTCTTCAGTAAGTCATTTAATTTTTCATTACTAATTTGAAAATTATTTTCTCCATAAGCGGCAAACCTAAAAGCTCTTTCATTAAATATTATTTTTTTAAAGGGTATAAAGTTACCCCAAATTTGATTTTGCTTTGTTAAATCATCTATTAGCCCTCTATAATATGAATTTGCCCCATTTTCATTATTAAGATCATCTCTTGATATATTTCCAGAATTAATTGCCGCTCTTATAAAGTTAATATAGTTATACGTCTGACCTGTAATTAAAAGAGATAGCACGTTCATTATATCTTGACCGGCATATGGTGAATTTGACAGTCTTGGTTGACCAGCAGATTCAAAACCAGGTTGATCTATTTCTTTACCGTTCTTTGTTAGAGAGCCAATTCCCTCTTTCCATCTATAAACCATTCCAGGAGGCGCATTTATAACCCTTCTAAATGAGTTTTGAGCAGGCTCTTGTTCTGGATTACTAATACTTAATAAATCAGCTATAGAGCCTCGTGATGGCCCATTTGGTATTCTTAAAATTGATGATTGTAATAATTTTTTATTTTCAGGTAATAGGTCTGGTACCCCGCTAAGACCCGTCTTGTATACTCCGCTACCACTGTTAAACTTAATATCAAAAGGAGTAACTGGATCATAAATATTATAATTAAAAACATCAAGCGATGGGTTTGTATTTATTATACTATTTGCAAAATAATAAGAATTATCTTTTACATTAACTGATAATGTATATTTACCACCGGAATAATTATGACTAGAGCCTTCTACTAATCCTCCAAAAACATGAACCCCGGCGCCCTCTCTAGTAAAATCATTTTTTATTGCTTTAAAAAGCCATAAAGGAAAATCTTCTCCCGCTAATGCATTTTTTTCAAATTCGGCATAAGGATCAAATGAATTATTAAAAAAATTGCTTATGTTATCTGCAAGATTACCTACAGCTTGAAACATTTTATTTAAAGTATAACCCGCTCCTAAACTTGCAGGCCCAATAGCCATAGATATTCTTTTATCAGTCTCAGTTTTACTACCAATATAAATATGAACGGAATCCATTGGCTGAATTATTGATTTATTTGCAAAATGCAGCCTCATTTTTTTTCTTACATAATTTGTTTGCTCATTAAATTTTTTAATTTTAGATCTTGTTGTTTCTTGTAATTTTAATAATTTATAGGTATTTTCTGCTATTTTTTTAAATAATTCAACTTCTGTAGTTTCTTTTCTAAGACTTGTAAATTGTAAATCAGCAACAGTGACATTTTTATCACTAAGACCAATGCCATTATTTAAAAACTGAGGATTTATTGTTATTTCTGAATTTATGCCAAGTACTCCTGGATCATTATCAAATAAAATTTCTTTGTATCCATCTATAATTGCCCTTATTGTTTTTGTAGCTAGTGGATTAGGATCGACTATCCAAGATATGCCTGGCACTAACCTTTTTGTTCTAACTTGATTAAGTTGAATTCTGGCAGTTTCTATTGTTTTAGAAAGCTCTGTTTTAGTAAAATCTAAAAAATTATTTGTATTAAATAGATTTGTTGATTCTGAAATTGCAGCATCAATTTCATCATTTGTAATAATCATTAATTTATATGGGTCTTCTAAATCAAAACTTGCTGATCCTTCTCCTAAAGACAATCCAACGCCAGTATTTAAATTAGAAAACATTGTTAACTCAATAACGCCAGTTCCTTCGCCTTCCTCGCTATAGAAAGCATCTCTATCCATTATCCATGATGTTGTTTTTGATGGATTGGAAAATTTATACACATCTCTTAAAATGTTTAGATGTTTTTTAATATTTTTTCCACCTAGTGCATTATTTAACTGATCTATAACCTTATCTGCTGCCGATGATGTTACTATCTCATTTGAAAAAGCTGCATTTTGTAACTGATCTACTGCGTTAAAAAGGAGTGGAAACATAAATGAATTAAATCCACCAGTTTCCTCAACAATCATGTCTAATTTTGATAATTTTTCATAAGCTGAAATTAATGCGCATTTATTTTTAAATAAAATTTTGCTTGCTTTAATAAATAATTTATCATCTTGATTTAATATGCTAGTGTTATAATTTGAAAGGAGAGAAGTGAACATTCTCTTTTTTACAAGAATAGTTGCGTCAGGCTGCTGTAATATTGCTTCAAAGTTTCTTGGTTTTATATTCCTTACGAAACCATCTTCAATATAAGATCTTTGCGCGTCTTTATCAATTTGATCAGCAAAATCCTCTAAAACTCCGTAAGGTATTAATTTTCCTTCATCAACTGAGTTTAAGGAAGTCATGGTATTTTCACCAGGACTTAGCTGGGCATTTAATGCTCTACCTAAACTTTTAAAAAATTTTGCGCCATCTGATTCTGCCATTATTCTTACCTTTTAAAATTGATTTTTTAAATCATCCCAAGCTGTAGCCAAACTTTCAGCTTGAGACACTAAACCTGATGATACGCCTTCATTTAGAGACGCTTGAGGTGCTCTAAAATTATTAGCATAGCCCTCATAAGAATATGGGATTCCTCCGTATCTATGATTATTGCTTGGGCCTTTTGTTGCTGATTTATGCCATGGCATAAAATTATCTCTTCTTCCTCTTCTTTGAGTTGCTGTAAAGCCTATTGTATAATCAAATAGTCCTAATTTATCTGAACTTTCATCAAGAGAAAAATTGTCAAAATATCCTCTATAAACCCAACCGGACCAATACATTTCTACTTGAAATGCCAAAGTTGCCAATGTTGGGTGTTGATAAGCAACTCTTGGTATTGTGCTTTGACCGGTAAGAAGTGAGGCGGCAGAATCTACTATTTCATTGCTAATTCCAAATAATGATAGTATATTATTATTTCTAGCATCAGCCTCTGCCGCTAATGCTAGGGCATAAGGATCAAATGCCAATTGTTCTGATCTATATACATCATACAATACGTTTATTCCTTCTATTCCAGATGAACCTGTAGTTCCAGATATGTTTAATTTTATTAAATCTTCTCCCCAATATTGCAGCGAAAATCCACCTTTTGTTCTATCAGATGTTATTAATTTTTTATAATCATATCTAATAGATTTTGGATTTATATACATTTCTATAACGCCACTATTTGGGACCAGCCATCTAACAATATTTCTTACTGGGGCAGCTACTAACTCGCTTGATATTCTGCTTTGCCTATCTGCATAACCGGCTGGAACCTCTGGAGGAGTATTAAAACCAGAAAGTCCCGCTCCGGCTATAGAGTTTATTGATTCAAATGCATCTTGTGGTTGAACTGGAGGAAATCCCATTTTATTCCTAAATTTAAATT
>Ga0070749_10002315_pt1 | contig 12769 bp, 15 predicted proteins | sample VirMetDEL_Nov_18_FD_75180 | JGI IMG/M metagenome (GOLD analysis project Ga0070749, IMG submission 75180) | Aqueous microbial communities from the Delaware River and Bay under freshwater to marine salinity gradient to study organic matter... | ecosystem: Environmental > Aquatic > Marine >...
ACCTCTCAGGAGTGGAGATAGAGATAGCCTCGAACATAGGGAGAGAGCGGACGCTGGAGGACCTCCTCGAACCTGTAAGAGATAGCTACGACTATATTCTCATAGACTGTCCTCCTAGTTTGGGACTCCTTACCCTAAACGCTTTTACAGCCTCGGACGAGATCTACATACCTCTACAGGCTCAATACCTCTCAATGAAAGGACTATCTAAGCTCCTGGAGATAGTGGAGCTGGTAAAGAAAAGACTTAACTCTCGTCTCCGTATCTCCGGAGTCTTTGTAACTCAATTCGACCGGAGAAAAGTCCTAAATAGAAACGTATCGGAGGCTATAGAGAAAAACTTTAGAGAGATAGCCTTTAAGACCGCAATAAGAGATAACATAGCACTAGCAGAGGCTCCGAGCGTAGGCTCCTCTATATTCGACTACGCTCCGGACAGCTACGGAGCAGAGGACTACAGGAGTCTAGTAGCGGAGATCCTGTCCAGACATAACACTAAATAAAACTACTACCAATGGCAAAGAAAAAGATAGACGTAGAGAGCGCTCTCCCTGGAGGAGGGATAAGTAACCTAATACAGGACACTACAGAGAATCCAGATAGAAAGGAGTTAGAGGGACACGTTAGGAGAGCAGAAGCAAAGAAGAGAGGAGATAAACCTAAAAGGGGACCAGGTAGACCTCGGACAAACTTTAAGGAGGTAGAGAAAAGCTCGGAGGAGGGGACAATAGAGGGAGAGACCAGAGCTACCTTTATTATAAAAAAGGACCTACTGGAGAGCCTTAAAGCTCTCGCATATTGGGAGCGCTCACAGATAAAGGACGTAGCTAACGAAGCTATCCAGCTCCTCCTCGAAAGTAGGGGAGAGAAGACAGTAGAACAAGCCAAAAAACTATATGAAAAGAATAAAAAGAAATAAAGCCATGACAGAGATATTAGGAGTAAAATTTTACTCAGTAGCAGAAGTAGCGGAGACGCTGGCAGTAACAGCGCAAACTGTCCGCAAGTACATAAAGGAGGAGAGACTACCAGCTCAGAAGATAGGGAGAGGCTACTACGTAGCGGAGCCTAAGCTAAAGAGCTTTCTAGGTATAGAGGTAGATCCGGAGGAGGTAAAGCAGGAGGACCAGCTATGAGACCGCTCTACAGGAAATGGAGAGAGCCGGATAGCGGACGCTATTGTTACGCTAAGATCTACCAGACCGGACAGATCCTCCTCGTCTCCTTTGGCTCTCAGAAAGTCAGGACTCCGGACGATGTAAAAATAGGCTTTAATATGTACGCTACGATACAGGACAGAAAGAGCCTACCAGCTTGTACTAAAGGACAATTTACTAAGGCGCTGGAGCTGGCAAACAAAAAGATAGCGTACCTCTCCAGACAAACCGCTTTTGAGGACTTACTACTATGAGAATAATCAAGATACTAACGGAGGGAGCTACAGGAGCGGAGCTTTATACATTCGCTCCGGATGGCAGGAGGACCAAGCTCTCCGGCCTAAGCCTCTCTAAGTTTACAGAACTAAGTAGATCCGGACGACTGGAGGATATGACAGGAGCGGAGGTAATAGCTCTCAGAGATCTAAGACTATTCGCTCTCCTGGAGAGATACTCCTATTATTACCTCTTACCCTCCTCTACTTCTGTAAAGTCTGCATTACAGAAGTAGAAAATATAGATAAGTAAAGCCAATTAATAGGTATGGATACAGTAGAGAAGAAACAAAGCTTTATAGAGCTACGAGCGAAGGGCTACAGCTACAGAGAGATAGCTAAGCAGATAGATATAACTCCTAAAACGCTCGTCTCCTGGAATAGAGATCTAAAGGAGGAGGTAGAGGCGAGGAGGGCGCTGGAGCTGGAGGCTCTCTATGAAAACTACTACCTACTAAAGGAGCATAAGGTAAAGCTATTCGGAGACCAGCTAAAGAAGATCAGAGAGGAGCTAGATAGTAGGGATTTTTCGGACGTACCTACGGACAAATTACTAGACCTCCTCCTAAAGTATAGTAAGACCCTGGAGGAGGAGTTTACTCCGCTAAAGTTTGCAGACGAGAGAGAGGTACAGGAGCAGAGATCCGAGAGGCGACTCCTGGAGGACTTAACAGGAGTAACTCCTACCAGATCTACACTACATAAGTAAAACTTAAAGTAAACACATATTACCATGTTTACCGGAAAAACAGAGATACAGGCTAAAGACGTAAAGAGGCTCCTCCTCTCTGTCTATAGACGATTTAGAGCCGGAGAGATAACGGAGAGCGGAGCCTACAGAGAGGCGTATCTCCTAAACTCTGTCCTAAAGGCTATAGAAATTACAGACCTGGAGGAGAGGCTCTCTAAGATTGAGAATATATTTAACGATTCTAACGGCTAATAAATGGCTATTACTAAGAAATCAATATCTAGGATAATAGAGAAAGGCTCCGCAAAGCAGAGAGCTATATTAATCCTGGAGAATATGGCGGATACTGTAGGAGGAGGTAAGGGTATTCTCTCAGAGTCAGAGCTGGAGAGGCTAGAGAATAGCTTTAAGACGAATAAAGAGATAGATACCTATAACTTTATGACTCATATTCAAAAGCTATTTAGCGGAGTCTATCTATCTGCGGAGAATCTCTCTCAAACCTACCAAATGTCTGTAATGAGGATAGACTCTATAGTTACTCTCTGGCTCTCTGTAAATGAAGCCTCTACTCTTATTAACTCCCTCCTCTCCAAAGCAGCAAAGGAGGACCTGGCTAAACATAATGAATTAGCTGAATGGGTAGCCAATTTTCCTACTAATATGTTTGGTTTTGAGATTTTCGAGGAGGAGACTAAAGATAAAAAAGTAATTAAATGGATAGAGCCTATCTACGATTTAGGAGGCAAACAGAAGCCTATAATAGAGCTAATGAAAAAGAAAGCAGAGGAGAACCTGGTAAACGCTAAGAGCTTTATACACGCTGGTATAGACGCTCTCAGAGAGCTAGGTTATAAGGTTAAAGGATACGAGGATATATTAGCAAGAATAGGAATAGAAATGTATGCAGCAACGGAGGGACCTTATAAGAGATTTACAAAAAAGGGCTGGAGAGAATGGAGTAAAAAGGTAGACGGTAAGGAGGTAGAGGAGACAGAAATAGAAGAGAGAGAGAGGGAGGGCTGGTTTTTTTATCCTGAATATGACGAGACCGAAATAGACCAGGAGCAATACAATAGTTTTAAATTATCTCTAATGGGTAAAGTAAAATGAGTAAAGACAAAAAAGAAAAAACCGGACCAGACAGATCCGATAAGTATAGGAGAATTTTGAAGATAAAAAGCATTGAAGCGGATGGTATAAATAGGTCAATATGGGAAATAGGGACAGGACTAAATAGAGAGGAGTTAGGAGCTTTGATGAACCTAAAAGAGGGAGAAAGCATAGAAAGTAGGCTAAAAGATTTAGCTACAGATCAAGAAAAGAAAGCTATAGACCCTACACTCATAATACCAGGCATAAAGGAGAAAGAGAAAACTGGACTTTTTAGAATATCCGCAAGTATGACAAACCAGCTAACAAAGCATGGAGGTAAAAAGGAGAACCTGGTCTCTAATATCTTTCACGACTTAGAGCCAATGGACCAAAGCAAAATACTAGATTTAGGGATAGAGATAATAGGAGTAAATTTAACGGTAGCAGAGCATAAGATAAATAGAGCCTTCTACAGACTTTTAAGGGACTATAGCGAGGAGTACGGTACGTATTTAGGCAACTATCCAACAAAAACGGAGACAGGACTTATATCTCCTGGCCTCCGTTTATCTCCCTCAGTGATATATAAATACTACTCTGGTAAGAAAAACCCATCCGGAACAGATATAGCGAGAGCTAGAGAAGCAATAGAGTCTTACTCTAGCAAAATGCACTTTGTTAGATGGAAAAGAAAATACATAGATGAGGGAGAAGTAAAATACACCATAGTAGAAGGATTAGAACAACTCTGCAAGCTCCGAAAGAGAGTAGACTTGACAGAAGACGAAGAAAACGTAATAGATGGATATTCGGACATGTGGGACGCTAAAGGAGAAATTATCCTACAGTTTCATCCTTTATTCGCTTACCAGATAGAGAGTAAATACTCAGCTCTACCAGATGATATAGACCGGAGACTAGCAATAGCAGCAGGAGGACCGAATAGAGTTACCACAGCTCTAAATAATCTGCTCAATGTTTTTGCTCAACACTTATCAGTACCAACCAACGGAACAAAATTAGAGATAAACACCTCTAACCTATACCATATCCTCGGACTAGAGAAAGAGATCAAAGCTAAAAGAAAAAAGAGGCTAAACGAGATAAAAGAGAAAACTATTCAAGCCTGTAAAGAGCTAGGTATATTAGATAAATACGAAGTGAAAAAGGGCAGTAAAGGACAGGAGAAATATATATTTACCCTCCTGAGAGATTGGTTTTAATCCTATAGTCTATGGCAAAGAAAAAGATAAACGTAGAGGGACAAGATATAAGGCTCCAGCAAGTCCTAGACGAGAGGTACATATCTCTTACAGATATGCTAAAGGGACAGAAGAAAGGGACCTCTAGTACAATTATAGGTAATTGGCTAAGGACAGTAGATACTATAGAATTTCTCCGAGAGTGGGAGATCAATAATAACCCTAATTTTAATGGACTAGAATACGAGTCTATTAGAGCTAAAGCTGGTAGTAGATCCTTTGTACTATCTGTCTCCGAATGGGTAGAGAGTACAGGAGCTATAGGCATATTTGCGAAGCCTGGACGCTATGGAGGGACCTACGCTCATGTAGATATAGCTTTTGATTTTGGCGCTTGGATAAGTCCTCGCTTTCGCTACCTCCTCTACAAAGAATACCAGAGGTTAGAGCGAGAGGAGGCTAAACGACTCAATAAGGATTGGCAACAGTCGAGGCTATTAGGTAAGATATATTTTACCCTCCAGACCGAAACTATAAGGAGATATATAGCTCCGAGACTACAGAGAGGAGACAATCCTTACGCAAGCGAAGCGGACGTAATTAATATAGCTGTTTTCGGTATGACAGCGAAGCAATGGAGGGAGAATAACCCGAACCTCGCTAAACGTGGCAATATTAGAGACTTCGCTACAGAGAGAGAGAACGCTACCCTCGCAGCGATCGAAGCAATAAACAGCTATTTGATAGTTCAAGGAGCCGCGCAATATGCAAGGCTCGAAGCTCTGGAGCGAATGGCTAGATATACCCTCGAAGTATTAGACCAGGACGACCGGCTAAGGCTGGCAGATAGTTAGATTTAAAATATTTGTTGATCCTTAGAGGAGATCTACGTCTAATACGGACGAGCGATGAAAAGCTAAGCCCGTTCGAGGCTCGCCTGGCTATATGTCAGGCTTTTTTATTTTTACGTACCACTTGGCAGTATTTACGTACCACTTGGCAGTATCTACGTACCACTTGGCAGTATTTACGTACCACTTGGCAGTATTTACGTACCACTTGGCAGAAAGCTACAATTTAGCGTAATAAAAAAACGCCTATATAAGCCCATAAAGACCTATTTTAGGGTAATTACAAAAAAAACTTTTTCGGGGTAGACTCTTATTAGACTTAATTAGACTCTTTTTAGAGTCTAATTATTAGGTAGGAGACTCCTTTTTAAGAGTCGTCTCCTCCTCAGAAAAGAAGAAAAAGAGCCGGAGGGCTACCTCCTCCTCCTACAGGACTCTCTCCTATTTGATATACCAGAGAGTTTATCTATCTTCGCAAGTAACGCAAGTAAAACAAGTTGTATGTTTATCAAACAAGAGGACGAGCTTACAGTCGGAGAGATAGCCTCTCTATTAGGTATCACAGAGAGCGCTGTAAGGCTTCATATTTCTAAGGGGACCCTACCAGCTCAGAAGAGAGGGAGACGCTGGTATATCAAAAAAACGTCCTTTGAGGACTTTGTAAAATCACAAACTAAGGATAATCAATAAACACTAATTAAGAATGGCCTCCGGCTCCGGTCGGCAAACTAGATACCGGAGGCTTTAACATTATTACTAATGCAATGCTAAGTTACGTAAAAAGGCGTAACTCCGCTCTAGGAGCTGGAGAACGCAACCGAGAAAACCTAAGTACAGCCTGTAAAGGAAAGGAGGTAAGTTATGTTTAATACTATCCTCCGGACGCTATGGACACTCATAGCAGCAGCTTTAGACAAAGATCCAGAGATAAGACGCTCCTCCGCTTTTGCTGGAGCTTGCTTTCTTGCTTCGATAGGAGCCTCTGTAGGTACAGCCTGGTTATCACAGCCAATTTATCATAGTATGTTTAACTCTCCGGAGCCTTTTGTCTCCTGGAGCTTTTCCGCTTTTATTGGCTGGCTTATGTTGGCAGGGACTACAGTTATAGGATTTTATGCAGCCGAAAAAATCTCTAACGAGGAGCCGCTCCTGGACTATAAACAAGTAGGAGTAGTAGCTTTAGTAGTTCTATGCGTTGGGACCTTTGACGCTCTTAAAAACTACGAGGGAGCCTCAGAGAGATCTTACGAGGCTTTTACTGTCCAAGCCTATACAGAAGCTCAGAAGGGAGGAGAAAAGCCCTACGAGCGAGAGATTAAGGCTATAGAGGATAGAGTAGCTCTACTCTATAGCGAAGGACAAAAAGTAATGTATAGAGGGAGGCTAACTACTCCCTATAAGAACATACTAATAGCGGAGAAGCTGGAGAAACAAAAAGCAGAGTACCAGGCTCTCCAAATTACAGCGCTAGAGGAGGAGAGAGCGCTCCACAATACGAACAATGAGAGAAAACTATCTATGAGGGACGATACGGAGCAGACGCTAAAGGGCCTCTCTATTTTTCTCTATATTATCCAGATAGTCCTCGCTGTCCCTCTAGGTATATTCTCTGTAAAATGGGATATGAGAGACGGAGTAAGAGACGGACGATACACGCCAAAGCAGGAGACGAGATCCGGAGGAGCTGGAGACATTTCTTATAGACCAGCTACAGCCTACGGACAGAATAAAATAGGCTTTGAGACCTCCGGCTCTCGCTCCGCTCCTGGTCAAAATATGGACAGTATTAAGGACGAGCTACAGGCTATTAGATTCATGTTAGGGACCCTATCTCCTAAAGGTATCAATACCCCTATCAATACAGGTATCAATAGCCCTAACGAGCCAGAGGAGGACCTGGAGAGCCTTGTATTTTCGGAGGAGGCTCCCTCTCCAGATATGGCTGAAAATATATTTTTTCTCCGCAAGTACAGAGAGGTAGTAAGGGCTATCTTAGAGGGCTATAGTTACGCTCGGATACGATCAGAGACCGGAGTCTCTAAGACTACAGCCCAAAACGTAAAACGGACTATGAGAGCTGTCCAGATGATTAAGTAGGCACTCTATTTGAAAAATAAACCTATTACTAACCCAATTAAAATAATTATGAAAATCACAAAAGGAGAAGCAAGAGAGATTTTACACGCTCTCGGTATGTCTATTTTCAATACTAGACTATACAAAGATACCGGACTACATCCCTCAGATACAGAAGGATATGAAAAAGCAGAGGAGAAGGAGAGAGAAAGCCAAAAGTTATTTGATAAGATAGCGGAGGAGTACGGTCTACCAATATTCGAGGGATGGTCCTCTACGTGGTGGCCTGTCTTTCAGAAAACGAGCTACCCAAAAAACGTCAATGTTTGATATATAAATTCAATAATTGACAAACTAAGCTCCGGAGACCCGTATCTCTGGAGCTTTTTTCTATCTGCGGAGGTAGGTTATTTATATTACTATGTTTATTTATATTTTTGTGTTTACCATGTAAACTTTAGCACGTTTTTTGTAGTTAAATAACAGTAATATGGTTATATTGCATAGATATAAATAGTAAACAGTAATTAGTTACAGCCATGAAAACAGAGAAAAGTAAAGTAAAATTATCAACTAAGGAGGCTAAGTCTGTACTAGCTCTAATTGAGCAGACGATTAAAGGGCTAGATAAAGAGCTAGATTATTTCTTTAAAAAGCGACTCGAATATGAGGGATATTCTATGCAGTATTCAGAGGACAAAAGAGAGGCTATTTCTGTATATGATAAGATAGCCAGATCCTCAAACCTTTTGAGCTATGCGGACAAAGTAGAGCAGGAGACAAAAGAATTACCAGAGGTTCCTTTTTAATATGAAAGATACAGCACTACAAACCACTACTAACAAAGCTCTCCAAGTTTCAAACCTGGAGAGCCTTATCTCCGAGTTTATCCTCTCGCAGGACGTAAAGCCCAACTCTAGGAGGCTATACCTCCGGACGCTCCGCCAATATTTTAATTGGGTAGGGGAGGAGGAGCTGGCTCTCTCAGAGATAAAGAGAAAGCATATCCTACAGTATAAGGACGCTCTCCTGGAGGGAGGTAAGAGTAGCCTTACAGTAGGCTCCTATCTTACAGTAGTTCGCAAGTTCTACGAATGGACAGAGGCTAATAAATACTATCCGAATGTAGCTAAGGGAGTAAAGACTCCTAAGAGAAAAAAGGGATTTAATAAGGACGTACTTACAGTCGAGCAGATAAACCAGCTCCTCGGAGCAGTCAGAGAGAAGGGCCTCCGAGACTTCGCTATTATTAACCTCCTCGTTAGGACAGGACTCCGGACTGTAGAAGTAACCAGGGCAAATATAGGAGACATAGGCAATATAGCAGGACAGAGAGTCCTCAAGGTACAAGGCAAAGGACGAGACGAAAAGGACGATTTTGTTATCCTTACAGACAAAGCATACGAGCCAATAAAGGAGTATCTCCAGACGAGAGGTAGGACTAGCCTACAGGAGCCTCTCTTTACTTCTGTAAGCAACAACAAAAACGGAGGGAGACTATCTACCAGGATAATCTCTAAGCTTGCTAAGGATACATTTAGAGAGATAGGGATAGACTCTCGCAGAGTAACCGCTCACAGCTTACGACATACAGCAGCAGTTAACGTCCTAAGAGCTGGGGGAGATTTATACGCTACTCAACTATTTATGAGACACGCGGACCCCGCAACGACTCAGATATATTTAAAGACGATACAGGAGGAGCATAGGATAAAGAACGCTCCGGAGAAGCTCCTGGATAATATTTTTTAGAGTTATCAGATAAACAAAATAATAGCAGTAAACATAGTAATATGGGATTATTGAAAAATAAAGATTTTGCCTACCTCAATGTACGAGAGGGTAAGATCGTCCTTAAAGCAAAGGACAGAGCGGACGAGGAGTACGATAGCGTAGAGGGTTATCTTACAGCTATAGACACTACAGAGCGGACTATAAAGGGGAGTATAGTCCGCTTTTGGATATTCGACCTGGTAGACAATGAAGGAGACAGATATAGACTCTCGCTCAACTACAGGAGCGGAGTAGTAAAGGCTCTCCTTAATAATCTCGCAAGTATAGAGGGAGAGATCGGACTCCTAAAAATATCTACTTACCAGAGATCCGGATTTACCAAAATAACGGTATCCAATAACGGAGAGAGGCTCTCCTGGAAATATGAGACCTTACCTCCTGTAGAGACTACAGAGGTAGCAGGGCAAACCATAAAGGACGATAGTAAAAGAATGTTATTTTTCGAGCAAATAGCGGAGGAGATAAACAACAAACTACAGTAAGAGAATGAGCGATATTAGAGAGATCCTACAGGAGAGTATTTATCCTAAACTATTCGAGAGGCTAGATACAGCTCTACCAGAGTTCGAGTTTAAGCGCTCCGGCTCTGGCTGGCAGTCTACCAATAGTCAGAGGATAAATAACGCTCCTAGCGATAACGTAGGGACCGTCTACGCATACGCGGACAATATTACCAGGCTAGTAGATCATAGACTAGGAGAGAGCCTCTCTATATGGGACTACCTACAGGAGAGAGATAGCCTAAGCAAAGGAGAGACCCTCCGCAAATTGGCAGAGCTGGCAGGAGTCCAACTACCTAAGAGAGATCTATCTCCGGAGGAGCTGGAGGCTATGAGACGAGAGAGGAGGAGAGCGGAACTCCTGGAGGACGTAAATATATTTTTCCTAAACTCGCTCTCTCTTAAAGGAGATCCTTACGCGGAGTCTACAGAAGGAAAACAGCTCCAGAGCTATGTAAAGGAGAGAGGTATTAAGCTATCCGAGTTAAGAGTACCAGGGCAGGACTACGACCGTAAAGAGCCTAAGCTGGAGCTTGGGTATATGCCTAATATTACAGCTCTTAGAGGCTACCTACACAGCCTTAAAAAGGTCTCTAAAGAAGGGGAGGAGCTACAGGAGTCTCGCTACTCAAAGGAGGACGTAGATAGCCTAAAAAGTATCCTACACAATGTCTATGGAGATAGCCATAAATTAACCTTACCCTATAGAGATCCTCTCGGACGTATTACAGGATTTACAGCCCGAAATATTAACTACAAAAAAGGGGATAACGTCGGAAAATGGGTAAACACAATAGGACCTAAAGGACCCTACTTTTTTAACCAACGTCTCCGAGCGGAGGAGCTGGTAATAGTAGAGAGTCCTATAGACGCTGTCCTCGCAACGGTTCGAGGGATAGCTGGAGTAGTAGCTATAGGAGGGACAGGCATTAACAGAGCGCAAATAAAGACCGCTAAGAGGTACGGAGCTAAAGTAGTAACTATCTGTTTAGACTCGGACAGAGCAGGAGATAAGGGGACGAGAAAGGGAGTAGATATACTCCTAGAGGAGGGCCTAAAGGTATTTATATCCTCGCTACCAGAAGGAGAGGACCCTGGAGACGTACTAGGAAAGGAGAGAGGAGCGGAGATCCTAAAGAGTTACCTCCTCGGAGGTATGTCTGTAGCTGGTTATTTAGTGGAGCTTTGCAAAAGAGACTACGACCTAAACCTAGAAAAGCTACAGGAGGACGAGAAGACAGGTAATACAGACAAGGTAGAGAGCGCTTTCGCGGAGAGCCTGGTAGAGGCTCAGGCTAAACTTAGAGATCCAATAGACATACAATACTTTTATATCTATGCAGACAAAGCAGGGATACCACAGGAGATACTAGGAGAAAAGGCTAAGGAGCTAAGACAACTACAGGACGAGGAGCGCAAGAGAAAGGAGATAGAGGCTACACTAAGACAGGGTAAGAGCCTCCTCGCTAAAGGAGATCCGGACGAGGCTTACAACTACCTAGAGAACCAGCTTAGAGAGATCCGGAGGACCAGCTCCGGAGCAAAGCTACAGGACCTACTAGAGCCTGTAAGTAGAGATTCATTAATTAAGCACATTAAAGAGGCTCCTCCTAGTATGGAGACTAGCTATAAGTACACAAATGGAGAAAGTATAAAATTACCTGCTGGAGCGCTATCTCTATTAGCAGCTCCTACCTCACATGGCAAGACCTCCGTTGCCATAAATTTTACTATAGACCTAGCTCTCCGCTATCCAGATAAACAGTTTTATTTTTTCTCTTATGAGGAGTCTGCGGAGGCGATAACGCTCCTTTTTTTAAATGCATACCTAGATATGCATTTATCTAAAGACAATCTAGGCACCCTATACAGCTACTATAAAGAGGACTCTATTAAGTTTTTCGACGCTGGAGTAAATATAGAGGACTTTAAGAAAAAAGAAGAGGCTTTTTTTAAGCTCCTAAGCTCTGGTAGAATTAATATTCACTATGTAGCCTGGTATTCGGAGGAGCTGGTAGATACTGTCTATGAATTAAAGTATAGAACTAATGTAGGAGCTGTTTTTGTGGACTATTTACAGGAGTTAGACCTAACAGATAGCGAGAGGAAAAGCCGACAGGAGCAGCTTAAAAAGATATGTAAACAGCTAAAAAACGTCTCTGTAGATACCGGACTCCCTCTAATATTAGGCGCTCAATTTAACAGGGAGGTAAAAAAGGAGAGTGATCTTTCAGAGCTTTCTCTACGAGAAGCAGCAGATATAGAACAGTCCGCTAATTTGATATTAGGAATTTACAATAGAACAAAGTCAAATGATAAGCCTGTAGAAAATACCCTATACATAAAAACACTAAAATACAGATTTGGAAATCCAAATTTAGAGGCTGAATTACCTTGGAATGGCAATAGGAGAAAAGTAGGCTCTACACCCCAAAAAAGAGACCAGGAGCAAAAGCCTAAGAAGGACCTACCTAAAACAGACCTATTCAAATAACCTCCATAAACAGAGTAAACATAATAATATGGGTTATGTAATATCAATATCAAATCATAAGGGAGGAGTCGGTAAGACTACCAGCGTAGCCTCTATAGGAGTCTGTTTAGCGAGGGAGGGCTACAGGACTCTCCTCATAGACTTAGATCCACAGGCAAACCTTACCCAATGTCTCGGAGAGGAGGAGGGAGGAGGAGACACGATCTACGAAGCGCTAACAGGTAAGAGTAGCTTAGAGCCTCGTCTCCTGGAGGAGAATCTCTACCTCGTAGCCTCTACGCTCGACCTCTCAGGAGTGGAGATAGAGATAGCCTCGAACATAGGGAGAGAGCGGACGCTGGAGGACCTCCTCGAACCTGTAAGAGATAGCTACGACTATATTCTCATAGACTGTCCTCCGAGCTTGGGACTCCTTACCCTAAACGCTTTTACAGCCTCGGACGAGATATACATACCTCAACAAGCTCAATACCTCTCAATGAAAGGACTATCTAAGCTCCTGGAGATAGTGGAGCTGGTAAAGAAAAGACTTAACTCTCGTCTCCGTATCCCCGGAGTCTTTGTAACTCAATTCGACCGGAGAAAAGTCCTAAATAGAAACGTATCGGAGGCTATAGAGAAAAACTTTAGAGAG
>Ga0070749_10002316_pt1 | contig 12768 bp, 9 predicted proteins | sample VirMetDEL_Nov_18_FD_75180 | JGI IMG/M metagenome (GOLD analysis project Ga0070749, IMG submission 75180) | Aqueous microbial communities from the Delaware River and Bay under freshwater to marine salinity gradient to study organic matter... | ecosystem: Environmental > Aquatic > Marine > Coastal...
GATTGTCCGTCCTTTCCAGAGCCTGTTGAGACTTGTTTTATAGCCTCATCGTAGTCTTTACTAGCCAAGGCTCTATAGGCTGACGGGAACTTATCCATCCATCTCGTGCCTAGTTGAAAGTTTACTGAGCCTAGTGCAATTATAAAGTCTGTATCTTCTATCCCAAGGTCTTGAATCTGTTGTGCTGCAGCCTCCCATGCTTTCACAGCATCTTGTTCTAACCATGCATTTCTTTGTTCTTCGGAAACCTGATCACCTACTTGGTATACTTGACGTTCTCTTTCTGTCAAGAGATGTCCAACACCACAGGTAGGTTTGCCTAGTGTATCAAGGTATACGCATTCTTCGTTACCTTCTCTAAGTTCAAGGTGTTCTAAGTAATCGTTGTATTTCATTTAATATCTTTTGGACCAGTTAAAAATTTAACATAGTCTTTATCTTTATTTAAAAAATCAAATATACCTTGTGTAGGGTTTTTACTTGTTGGGTCTTTGTACAAATACATAAACCTAACATCCTTTGGATCACGATCAAGAAGATCATCTTTAATTGTACGTATCATCAAGCCGGGTATTCTAGCATTACTTTTTTTATCGTCAACTCTTCGCACTGCAAAATCCACAACTTCATATATTTTTTTATTTCCAAATTGAGAGGTTGTAAATTTAGAACCTATATTAAAAGGTTTATATATATCTTCAGATATAAACTTTTCTCTTGCACTTAAACTATCGTCTACACCTTCAGACATTTTAGAAAGCATACTACCTCTAAACTTATTTTCATTTTTCTTTATTCTTGCCTTATCAATACTACTTATAGAAGAAGTTTTATCAGACCTAGATTTAGTAATAGAATCTGCAAATAAAGAATCATAAAATTCTCTAGATATTGTAAAAGATGCCTTACCTTCAGGGCTTATAGATATTCTAGCTTGTTTAGGTATAACTCCTGTTATATCTTTATTACCTTTTTCACTAAGCTCTACGTATCTACCTCCCTCCTCATAATCAAACTCAGAAAGGAAAGGCTTATACCCTTTATCTTCAGGATCAAAAAATCTTTGCGGAGCGGGCATTACATTTGTAGGCATATCTTTTAATCCTTTAACAGCCTTGGTATCTTTATCTACCGCAACTATATTATCGTATACTGGATGCAATTTTCCACTTGATGTTCTAATTTCTCCTATTTTATTACCTGTCCTAACAACTCCTTTTGTTGTTGGTCTAAGTCGAGGTTCACTTTTTTGTTTAGCATATCTCTCTAATAAAACTCCTTCAGGAAAATCAGCTTGTAAAGAATACAAATGTTTGCCTCCTGTTTCTACAGACACTAACGGAAACTGACCATCGGGATTAGGATCAAAACCTTCAGGAACTTCTGTCCACTTCCAACCCGCTTTCTTTTTAAATAAATTTGTTTTTATAAGTTTATTTGCTAACTTCCCACCGAAACTAAGAGGAACTCTATCTTCTTCTTCAAACAACCTAGAAACAACTGCAAAGCTCTGGTTAGTATTGTCTATCTTACGTTCTGTTGGATTATCTTTTACAAAAGGAACAGGATAATCTACAGACAGCTTACCACCAGTAGCTAATTTTTCACGAGCCTCTTTAATTTTTTGTTTCATAGGTCGTTGTTGTGCTCTCATTTCTTTTTGTGCAAACCTTTTATCTGCTTCTCGTCTTAACTTACTTCTAGTATATGTTCCTTTTCCTTGAGCACGTCTTTCTATGTCTTTTAAAAACTCGTCTAATTCATGAACAGTTTCAGGACTTAATCTTCTAATTAAGTTTCTATAAGGCATTGTATTTTTAAATACTGCTGAACTAAACGGAGTATCTCCTTGTAAAGAATCTGCCAACATTCCACCTAGAGTTGGACCCATTAATCTTAGTAAAGCTCTTGGGGTATTACTACCATAAGATATAGCTTCTTGAAAATTATGAACTAAATCAAAAGGACCTGCTACACCCATAGTTGTTAATGTTTTCATAAGTTGATCAATAGGTTCATCATCCACTTCATCTATACCTTTTAGCCTTTGAGTAAAGCCAGTAGCAAAGTACATTAGTGCTCCGCCTGCTAAATGTTTAGGAACTGCTGCCCCTCTAGTCATGTACATGTCTCTAATTGCATTTCTTAAAACTGTGTTACTAAAAGATATAGGGTAAGAATATAATTGAAAAGCTACTCTGGCAGCCCAATGACTTGAAGCTATAAATTTTTGAGCATTTTCTCTAGAAGGAATCATAACAACTTCGTTTACAAACCTATCAGCACTTTGTCTTAAATTTTCATAGAACGCATCATCTAGTTTACCACCTGCTTGATGCCATTTAATACCTTCATCAACATTCACACCTAATTGATTTATAGCTGATCTTAAACGCATAGCTTTTTTATTTTTAGTATTATAAGCTTCTCTTCCCATCTTATCTAACTTAGATAAATTTTCTCGTATAAGTAATTTACCTGCATTATATGAATATATCTGTACAAATTTAGTATACTGATCTAGGAATATAGTTCTATAAAAACGATAAGTAAGTTTTTGAGATATACCTGACAGACCATCACCATACCTAGCATTGATAGCTTCATTTAAACCACTAGACATCATTTTATTATGTTGATGCATTTCTGCTCTAGTTAAACTAGGCAATCCTTTAGTGCCCCCGAGTAAATTTGAAGCGGCTTTAACACCTTCTTCATATGCAGTTTTTGTAAAAGCTTGTATCGCTAACTTAGGAGAAGCTTTAAAGAAAGGAATAAATGTTTCAGGTAAACTAGATAGTGTAGCTAATGAAAGTTTGTTAGCTGCTTGTAAAGCTAATAGATTACCTGTAAATTGTTCTAGCCCTTTACTACTACGACCATACTGCCCAGTTACATTTTGAACCAACATTTTCATTCTATTTTTCTCATCTGATGGTAATCTTCCTCTAGCATAATTTACATTAGCTTCCGATAATTCACCAACAACTTTTTGATTTTGTTTTGTAAATGTACCACTATTAAAATTGTTTAAAATAATTTTATCAATCTCTTCTTGAAAAGTATTATTAAGTAATGATGCTCTTTCTTGAACAGTTAAATTATTAAACTTAAAAGAATTATTTATAATTGAATTATTACTTCTAAGCCTCGCATTTGTTTTTACTAACTCAGATAATAACATTGAATCATCATCATTTAATTGTCGTGCTAAGAAATTAGACTGGATGTATTTAGACAAAGACCTATCTTCTACTAATTCGTCTGAAAAACCTCTTGCTCTTAAATGTTCTTGAACTTCTTCTAATGCTTGTTGAGGTTTTGTTTTTACTAGATTACCACCAAACATAGGAATAAACCATTTGTTATCTTGTTCAACTTCCCCAAATCCTAAAGTTTGTTTAGTTACAATTTTTCTAGATGTACTGTTTACATAAGCCATTGTAGTTGCATATACATCGTTTTCAAATAAATCTTTAATCTTATATGTATCTAAATTTTTATAAGTTCGTTGACCAATTGAACCAACAGAAGGATCAAAATCATCATGTAATTTATCTAATTGAGATGCTATAGCTTCTTGAGCTTGTGTAGTATTTTCAAACTCACCATCATCCACAAGTTGTTGAGCGTATCTTTCTCTATTTCCAAGTGATCTTTGAACTTTACTTTCTTTAAGATATCTTGGAAAAAAATTAGGAACTTTATGAAAAATAAAACCTGCCTGAATAGCTTCCTTTTCTACATCATCATAAACTTTTCTAAACTCTGCAGCTTTTCTAATTATACTTTCAGGAACTCCTTGTTTAAAACGACCTTGATTTAAAAACATATAAATATCGTCATTTAAAGTAGTGCCCTCTTTTAAAGCCCAGTCTTTTTTTCTAAAGTATAATCCCGGTGCTCTATTATATCTATTTTCGTTTCTGGCAATTTCTTCTATTTCAAATTTTAATTTTTCAACCCTAGCCATATATTTACCAGAGGCATCAGCAAGTTGTTCACTAAACTGTCTTTGACCATAATCATAGTCAGTAGCAATTTGTACTATATCATCATTAAAATTTTCTAAGGAATCATTACGAATCAATCTTAAAAATCTATAAGCAGTTCCTCCTTGATCTACTCCTGTTTCTTCTAAAAATTTACTAACCTCTCCTGTTTGCTTACTATACGTTGTCGGCTTTTGGAACATACGCATAGACTTCCCTAAAATAATAGTACCGCCTTCTTCTCTGTATTTTTGAAAGCCGCCTATTTTAGGTTTAACTTTTTTTGATTCTTCTTTTAAAACTTGACTAACAGTTTCATCAGTAATAATAATTCCATCATCATCAATAACTCTATTGACAAAATTCTCAGGTAGTAAAGCTTCTTCATCTGCTGCTCGTCTTTCAAAATCAGCCACCTCTTCAACATGTGTCTTGTTAGACAGTTGTGGGTTTCTTTCTCGTTCTTTCCTGTTTAGTTCTGCAGCTTTTTCTAATGTAATAATTTCAGGAGCTTCAGCCTCTGGATCAGGCTCATCTAGAATAGTTCTTTGAAATTGTTCTGATTCTCTTGTAGCTTGTTCAGCAGCTTCAGTTTTAGCTTTCTTGTCTAACCTGTTTAGTACAAGGGTAGTTCCTCCTCCTATAGCTGAACCAAATGTAAAACCAAACAAAACTCCTGTCGCTGTCAGCCTAGGATCATATTCTTCGTAGCCTTCAACACCAATTTCATTATATCTTTTCTGATATAAGTGACTATCTAATCCACCATATATTCCACCCTCTGTACTAAGAACTCCTATTGAACTTTTATAGCTTCTAGTATTTAAAGGTATTCTAGGTATTGCATTGTACGCAGGTGCAAGTTTACCTAAAGATACATTATAACTTTTGGCAGCCATATTTTTAATACCTTGTCTTAATGTTTGTGAGGCTGCTTGTTGAGTAGCAATTTTAGGGGGAATACCTCCCGGACCTGTAAATAGAATAGGAATATTAGCAGGATCAGTAAGAATACCTTTAAATATATCTCCAGTTAAAGTTAAATTTTCATTAAGCCCTATGTTTTCATATTTAGAACTACCATCAGGATTTGTCGCATGGAACTCATTCATTAAAGAGGCATAGTTTTCTATAAACTTCTGAGCCTCTGGATCGTTCTTTGCTCTACCTTTTAAAGTTTTAGCTGTCTCATAAAGACTCTTCGTAAGATTAAATTCTCTACCCCTAGTATAATCTACAAAAGCATCAGCAGCATTCTGACCATCTTCATATGTTGTGTTATCAAGATAAGACATCATTTGCATTGCTTTGTCTTGAACGTCTGGATTTTGTGTGAAGTCTGTAATACTTTTTGCTTCAGGATTAAAGTATTCTTTTACAGTTTTTAAATTTTGAGCTTTGGTGTATTCTTCCTTAGTTCCTTTAAATTTATCAACTAAGCCAGTTTGTGGATTGAAGAAAGTCTTTTCTTTCTCTTCCATAGGCAAGATAGTACTAGGCTCATCTTGTTTAGTAACTGTAGAACCTGTTACATTTTCAGAATCTATTGGTATTATAGGCATTTATTTTATGGAGTAATATTTATAAAGTGATTACCTTCTGCATCAGGAGTTCTACGAAACTCAACCCTATATTGACCAATAGTAATATTCTGCCCGTCTTCCCACATTTTAGGTGTAGGATTACTAAGAGTATCAGCATGATACCAATAAACTTGATTTTTATTAATCGTATTTAAATATTGACTAAACGTACTTTCAGTAAGCTCAAAACTTCTAGGATAATTTTGTAAAATATCTTGGTGTAATTTACCGTCTTTTATAGGTAATAAAGGTTGTGATTGAAACCTATCATCTCCTGCTATTTTAAAACCTATAAATGGAACTGTCATAAAATCTGTACCTTCAGCAAGACCAAATTTTTGATTTTGTATAGCAAATCCGTAAGCTTCGGCTTTAGAAAAATTATATTGAGCCATATAAGATTTAGCATCTGCGATTACAGAAAGATTAAAATCAATTTCTGCAGTACCATCAAGATTATTATATTTTTCTAAATACTCTTCAGGTAAGTTTGACATACGGTTTGCAACAGTTTGTGATCCTTGGAAATATTCTTCTGAGGTAATTTGTTGCTCTTCGTAACCTTTAATTTGTAAACCTGTAATGACTTTTCTCTTTATCTCTTCTGGCATTATGTCTACATTATTACGATAATCTTTAAGTATTTGAGCTAGTGATGCTTTGTATTGATTTGATATATCTTTTTCACCATAAGCACCTCCGGAATCACTACCTATTAAAAGATTCTTTATATTTTCTTCGTCTAATGTACTTGCAATACTTGTGGCTTGCCAATAAATCTCTTTCATCTGTTGATCAGTATAACCACTATAGTCTAAAAAACTTTGATAGTCTTCATCGTATTTTTGATTTTTTCTTGCGAGTGCTGCGTTAGGACTAGCTTGTTGAAAAAAGTAATCTCCTATTATGTAGTCTCTGTCATTCTCTTGTAACCATTGTCTAGTTTTAGAAACTACATCTATAATATTTTCTTTTGCTTGATCTTTCATTCGAGCCGAACCTTTCTGAGTTGTTTCTTCTTGTAGAAGAGATTCTAAAAATTCTGGATCAACGACATAATCTTCTAAATCATTTCTACTTTGTCTTGTGGCTGAAATTATTGCATTTAATTTTTCTTATTCCGCTATCCCATCTTGTAAAATATTATAATCATTTTTGTTTGCTTTATTAGTTATAACATCTAATAGACTATTGTTACCTAAAGATTTCTGATTTAAATGAATATTATATAAGGCTTCATTATAAGGTTTATTAAATAAACTTACATCGTCTAAATTTTCAGCGTATATTCCTTCAGAGGGATCATTAGGGTTATATGTAGTTCTAAGTGTTTTATATTCTTTTTCTTTAAGTAGCATGTTTTCTGCTTTTTTTTCTGCCCTATCTTTTATCTGAGAAAATAAAGTTGAGTTATAATCTCTCTCAATATTTTTACCTTAAGCATCTTTAACACCTGCTTCCTTTAAAAAATCCATCATTATTCCTGACACTAAACTACCATTACCTTTGTCTCGTAATGTTTTCATCCTAGCTTGATGCTCTGTAAGTTGTGTACCAAATGATTTTAAACTTGCTTGTTCTTCTTCTAAGTTTGTAGTTATACGGGCTAAGTTTTCCTTCAACTCATTAGCCTTACCTGCCTTTAATGCTACTCCTATTTTAAGTATAGCATCTAAAGGTTTAGTCTTCATTCTTTTTTTAATACTACGCTCTAAGTCTGCACCATAGGCTAACTGATCTGGACTTCCTCCATCATATAATCTTCTTCTTTTAAATAATGATTCCATTTAAATACCTCTAGCTAATAAACTATTATCTTCTGTTTGTTGTGCAGGTCTTTCTAATAAGCTACCTACGTTTTCAGGAACTTCAAATTCTTCTATCTCTTGTTTTAATTCAGGTAAATCTGCAACACTTTGTTCTGATACATTTTGACCTGCAAGTTGTAAAGATTGTTTCATTTGTCTTAAAACTTTTACTTTATCTTCTGGCTCACCTTCTTCATCATCTTCCTCACCATCATAACCTACAACATCTCCTAAACCTGCTTTTTCTGCTAAAGCTAAAATCATGTACATAACTGGTTCCATTAAAAGCAACATTAAGTCAGGGCTAAATTTTCCAGTTTGAAATCCTCTATATAAAATTAAATTAGCCATATCTACCACAGGAAAGCCCTGCTTCAATGCTTCTAATAAAGGCATAAAAGTTTCTTCTTTTGTCATTTCCACAAATATTGCCATTGATGCTTCAGGAACAGTTGTGTACTCAGGGTTCCCTTCCCAAGGATAAGGTTGATCAGGGTCTTTAGTTAAAGATTGTCCGGGAATAGATTTATTAAAAGCCCCTCCAATTAAATCTAATTTTTCTTGACTTAGCTCTTTATCTTCTGCTATGTTGTCTATAATTGGCATGTATATCTCCTAATTAAGATAATTCTAAAGGTCGCATTAAATGAGGCATAATTGTTCCTCCATTTAAAAATTGAGTTAATTGTGATCCAGATACTGTAGGGCTTCCTTGCAATAAATTCATGTAATCTAATCCTGCATAGGTCGCAGGTCCTGCTGTCATAAGAGGTGTTGTTGAAGCTGCTTCTAATTGAGGAGCATCAGCGACTTGAGCGTAGTATCCACCTCCTCCGCTTCCATCTGCTACTGGTTGTTCGCCACCTACAGTTTGTAAAGCTGTTTGTTTAATACCTTCAAAAGCAGCAGTTCCAAGTTTTGTTCCTTCTTGTGTTGTGTATCCTGTAACTGTTCCATCTGCACTCACTACTGGAACTTGTCTAGTATATCTAGAACCTACACCTTCAAAACTAACCTCGTTTGCAATAGGTTTATCAAAGAATCCTTTAGGTGCATCAAAGGTTGAATCGTATTTGTATCCCTCCATATATTTTTTAGCATCAAAAGTTTTTAATTCTTCAGGAGACAAACTTGCTTTATATTCTGCCATTGAAGTTTGCATTTGTTGAGTTCCTATAGGTCTTCCCGTTCTAAATACTATTGAATCTCTACTACCTATCACTTCTCCAAACTTAGATATATCTCCTTTAATTGCATCCGTACCTAGTACATTATTGTTAAAGTTATCAGAGTATGTATTAAAGTCAAACTCGCCATCTACCTTTTTAAATACATCTCTACCTCTAAGGTGAGCTTCATACGCCATACCTTTACCTCTAGCAAAGTTTAAACCACTTTTACTTAAAGTACCATCTGCTGTAAAATAAGTAGGGTTTGCAGCTTTAAAAGCAGCAGCATTATCATATCCCATTGCTTGTGCCCCTGCATCTGTACCTACCCATGAGTTAAGATCATTATCTTTCATGACACTAATAGAACCAGACTCCATTCCCATTGCACTTCTAGTTCTATCTAAGAACCTATCAAATCCTTCTAGTGCATCACCAACTCCGGGAATTTTTTTAAGAGTTCCGTAAATCGATTGTGTTATATTTTTATATACACCCATCACGCTATTACCTGCAGTGTATATTCCTTTCATTACAGAACCAAACGTGCCTTGTAATCCTCCTGCCCATGCTCCAAAACCCTGCCATAAATAAGCACCCATATAAGGCATAGCAATCATCATAGCAATAGTACCGATTGGTCCTAACTTACCTAAAAATTTACCAACACCTTTGAAGACTTTTTTAAATCCTTTACCGATTTTTCTACCAACTTTCTTGATACCTTTCCAAATCTTCTTACCTACTTTTCTTAGTTTTCCCATGTTCTATCCTAGTTTAACTATAATAATTTGTTATCATATTTTCTACAACACTCACCACTTGATCTAAACTTGATCTAGATTTCTCAGCCAGTGCTGCTTCGTTTGCTATAGCTGTAGCTCTTAACTGAGTAATCTGTGCTTTAGCATTTTCTGAACTTCTAAAATCAAAGTCTGCCTCATCCCTTAATTCTTGCCATAAGAAAGACAGAGACTGAGAACTTAAATTAAAAGCATTCATTGCGTTTTGCATGTTCACTTGATTTTGTGCTGCTGTATTAACTGTATTTATTTTTCTTCTCCATTCAACATTAGAAGCTTCAACTGCTGCAGCATTTTGTGCATTCCATTGATTTCTTGCAAAGTCTTGTTGAGAATTAAACTCTTCTACTTGCGTAGATAATTGAGCATTAAACTTATTTAAGTCTGCAGTTCTATTTGCATCTCTAGCTGCTGCTGCATTTTTTGCATTAGCATTAAATTGTTTCATTGCATTTGTTTGTTGAGCATTAAATTGTTTTGTTTGAAAATTTAAATTAGCAGCAAACTGTTCCATTTGATTTGTTGAAGCCATATTAGCATTTCGTGCTGCATTTTCTGCTGCTTGATTACTAAGCAATCTTTGTTGTTCTTGTTGTGCTCTAAGAACATTAGACTGCTGTTCTGCATTTAAATTAGCCATGTCAGTTTGTAAAAAAGCTTGAGCATTTTGTATCTGAGACTTTTGATAAAAATCTGCTTCAGCTAAGTTAGCTTGAGATAACAGAACTGCATTTTGTACAGCAGCTTGTTGATCAAAGTTTGCCTCTGTTAAACTAACAGTCTGTAAAAATTTACTATTAAATAATGCAGTTTGTTGATCGGCACTAAACTGAGCCATATCCATTTTAAAAACATTATCAGCATTTTTTAATGCAGTTTGTTGTAATCTTTGTGCATTAGCTTCTGCTGTTTTAAATTCTATATCTTTTTGTTGTGCAACAGATTGTTGTATAGCTTGAGCATTACTTTGTGCAATAGGTAAAGCAGCCTGTATAATTGTGTTTAGTAATGAATCTCTTCCAACACTAGAAGCACTTAAACCTCTAGCAGCTAACATTTGTTCAACTTGTGCAACTGCAGGAGAAGCCCAAGGAGGTATAGTACCATTTTCTATTCCCTCTAGTAATCCACTCATTTGTGTAGAAACTAAAGCTTCTTCAGGTAACCCTTCAATTATACCTCGTTCTTCTTCACTAAAATCAGCTAGTCTTTCTTCTAATAATACAGGATCATTTCCAATCTCATTAATTTGACTTTCTGTTAATCCTGCTCTAGATAATTGTTTTTTAGCTCTTGTAATTCGTGCTAAACTAGTTCCTGCATTAACTGCTGCGGCAGCTTTTGCACCTTCACTAATAGTTCCAACAACTCTTTCGGCTAAAGCTCCTTCAGGTATATCTACTTCTGCTCCTTCAATAGGTGCAACTCTGTCTACTTTAGCAGCTTTTGCTAATGATTCATCCCGTACTTCAGAACGTGCTGCTACAACTTCAGGAGCTTCAGTTACTTGTGCAGCTTCCATTTGTGCTGCTCTTAATTCTTCTGGAGGAGAAACCTGTGCTGTGTCTTGAACTTCTGTAACTGTTTCTGGTCCTACAGGAGCAGCAGTAGAGCCTACAACGCTAGTTGGTGTTGCCATAGTTGTAGTAGCCATTGGAGTACCTTCAACCATTTTATCTGGATCAGGTATTTTTGCAGCATCAGGAACTGTACCTGTTGATGCAGCCTCTACAGCTTCTGCAGTTCTTCCTATTCTTTCATCTCGTTTTTCTTGAAAATCTTTTTCTCTTTCTTTTTCTGCTTCTTTATCTGGATCAGTAGTAGTAGTACCTGTATTATTTTTAGATGCTAAATAATCTTTATAAGCTTGTGTATATTGATTGTTATAATTTTGAACTGCGGTTGATCCTGCTGCACCGCCTGCACCTGATGGAGGAGGATTGTTTTGTTCATATTGCTTTCTAAACGCTTCTTGATCGGCAGCAGCCTCTTCATTTTCACGGGCTATTTCACGTTCAGCTTCTCCTCCAACTTCATAGCCTACACGTCCACCTTGAGTATAGTCTTCTCTCAATCCTTTATTATACCTTTTTCTCTGTTTAGTTTTATTCTTCATTATTTAACCTCGAAAAGCTTGTCAAGTTTCTCTTCAATTTTATCCAACGTATCAAACACTCTATTCATTCCATCTGATAGTTCTTGTTTAGTTACGTATTCTTTTGCCATCTCTTCTCTTGTTTTATTTAAAAGTATGTCAAGTCTTTTAAGCTCTGACGTGTTTGCACGAATGCTGTAGAGTATTGGAGCTACAACTAATGTTAGAAATATATTCCACAGTAAGTAGCCTGTAAGCTCCATAGTCTTTTACTTCTTTTTAAGTTTTGATTTAATTAATTCAATCCACTCTGGTTTCTTCGCAGATATTACAAAGTATGCGAACACACCTAATATTGCTAATACTATTAATGTTTCCATTTTTATTCTCCTTTTAGGGTTTGTATTTCAGCTTTTAACTGTTCTATTTGTTCTTGTTGTTCTTGAATAGCTTTTACCAAATATGGTGTCAACCTTCCATAATCAACTGACCAAGGCATAGAACGACCATTATCATCTGATTCAACACCTTTAGTAACGACATTTGGTATTACTTCATATAGTTCTTGTGCTATAACACCTAAATCGTGGTGTGAATCTATTTTCCAATCGTACTCTCTTACTTGTATAGCTTTTATGGTATCAAGCTGACTTGAAGCATCTACAATATTGTTTTTTAAGTCTCTATCAGAACTTGTGTTATAAGCTACATTTGATGGTGCGCCTGTGATAGAACCTATAAAATCATTTTGATTCGCAAACTTAATAAAAGGAGTACCAGTGCCTACTGAAGCGTCTCCGTTAAACTGGCAGTGTATCAAGGATGAAGTAGAACTACTTACGGAAGCTGCATTATTTAGTGCGTAAAGAGCACTGCTGCCGGTAGAAGTTTCTTGTAAAGTTAGTCTAGCATTACCTGTGGAAGTTTCATTGATTCCCACTCTACCATCAGAATCAATACGCACTTTTTCACTATTATTAATAAAGAATGTCATATAGTTAGAACTATGCTGATAGCTAATTCTTCCATGAGCAGTAGTACCATCAGAATGATTAAAGGCTAAATTACCTTGATGAGTAGAGCCTGACTGAATGGTGATACCATCATTAGCATCACCATCTCCTACTACTAATTTTTGTGCGAATGTATAACCTGTTTGTGAAGTTTGTCCTATAAATACGTCGCCAGAAGAATCAATACGCATTCTTTCTAAATTACCACTATTTGAAAATCTTAAAGAATCATCACTGTGGTTATATCCTATTAATCCTTGCGACCTTGTTCCGTCTGAAAACATTATCAAGCCTTGATTAGTAGC
>Ga0070749_10002319_pt1 | contig 12757 bp, 17 predicted proteins | sample VirMetDEL_Nov_18_FD_75180 | JGI IMG/M metagenome (GOLD analysis project Ga0070749, IMG submission 75180) | Aqueous microbial communities from the Delaware River and Bay under freshwater to marine salinity gradient to study organic matter... | ecosystem: Environmental > Aquatic > Marine >...
GAGGGGCACAGATTGCGGGAGTCGCTTCGGATGTGTCAGACTCTATTACCGCAGCAGTAGATACATGGGAAGAACAGACAGTCACGTTTACACCAACCGAAACGGGGACTGTTGAAGTTGAAGTTCTGTGCTATACAACGGACGGTGGAACGTCATACAGTTTGTATATTGACGACTTCTCCGCGTCACAGGCGTAACAATGGCATTACCTGGACTTGAAATAGGCACCCTCGATTACGAAAAGAGCGGCTATCCTGTTATTACCTGGATGAATGCTGCCCTAGGCGACCCTGGTTCTCTGGATTATGAGAGACAGGGAATGCCTGTGTATGCTCAATTTAGTAATTTAGGGTCAATCGTACTCTCTGTTACGATACCGACACCAGCAGTAAAATTTGGCTATCGAGACTTACCAAATCAAGCTGAGGCGAATATTCGTGAATCACAAGTAGCACGACACGGCATACCTGGGGTGTCTCCACAAGACCCCGCATTGTTACCGTAAAAGGAGGCAGCATGGCGAGTGGGTGTTATACAAAAGGCATTGAGGATGTCCTCAAGAACAATACAGACCTTGATAGTTCGGATATGCGGATTATGTTAGTGAAGGATACCTATACATACTCTGTAGGTCATACATTTGTGGACGATGGTACATCAAATGATCCAGCATCACACGAACTCACTGTGACCGGCTATGCACGTATTGCGTTAGCCAATGAAGCTGTCGGTATCTCCGGTTCTTCGGTATATTTTGATGCAAACGATGTAAGTTGGGCGAGTCTCGCTGCTGGAGAAACGATTGGTGGGGCAGTAATTTTCCGTCATACAGGGACAGATACAACTGCTCCGCTTCTCGTATACATTCAATTAGGTCCAAAAGCAACAGACGGTGGTGCGCTCAATATCGGATTTGCTGGCACTGGTATTTTCTTCATAAATCTCTAAGAATTTGATACACTAGGAGCACTATGGCTAAAGCAATCTACACAAATTTTGCCAAAACGACTCTCACCGCGTCTTTATCAGCGGGGGCTACCTCTGCGACTGTTGCCGATGGGTCGAAGTTCGGTAGTCCTTCTGGGGGGGACTGGCAAGTAGCCGTAATAGATAATGGTACCGCTTTTGAGATCGTACATATTACAGCAAGATCGGGCGGCACCCTCACCATTACCAGGGCGCAAGAAAGTACATCAGCGGCAAGCTGGTCAATAGGAGACACCGTTCTTGCTCCAGTTACAGCGGCTTTCTGTACTCCGTTATCGCAAATTGATCTTACTACGTCCATCGTTACAGGGGCACTGACAGCAGCAAAAGGCGGAACAGGGCAATCCTCCTATACTATTGGAGATATACTGTATGCCAGTGCCACTACTGCTCTATCTAAACTTGGTATTGGAGCTACGAATGCAATTCTAACCGTTGCAGGTGGACTTCCAGCTTGGACAGCATCTCCCACAATAGACTTGCTCACTATTGGTACAGCTCTAAAAGGTACAGCTACAAATCCTGCTTCCGCTGGTGTAGTACGACTTGGCAATACTCAGAGTATTAATTGGAGAGATAATGGTAACTCAGCAGACTACGGAATATCTTTAGATAGCTCCGACATTTTCATCCTTCCAGGTACACCTGTTAGGATTGCTAATAATAAGTTTCTTGTTGGGCGTGATAACGCCAATAGTGCAAACGTCAATATTTTTAAAGTTAATACCAGTGATACAGTGCAGTTCGGGAACAGTGCAACAGACCAAAAGTTCGGATTTGGTGGAGCACCAAGTTTCCTGTTTCATGTATTAGGTGCTACGGGACTTAAAGTAGCTAACTATTCCTCTGGGCCGACTACGATAGGTGACGAAACTATTGTTACCGGAGATGCGACTGGCGGGGCGTTTACACTTAATCTCCCCGCAGTCGGGAGTAACACAGACCGAGTGCTCGTTGTAATGAAGAAAGATGCTTCCGGTAACGCGGTGACACTTAGCGGTAACGGGGCTAATATTAACGGAAGTGCCAGTGTGTCACTATCGACTCAGTACGATGTAGCGATGGTGTTTTGTAACGGCACAGAATGGTTTAGAATCGTCTAAGGTGAGGGTATGGCTTTGGAATCTCCAGAAGTGTTGATTATGTCATTATCGAAAGATGTTGAGCAATTAGAGCAGCTTGTCAAAGAGAATGCGGTTCTCTTTAGAGAGAACCAGCATTCTTTGACACAGCTTATTGCTGAACTCCGAGAACATAAAGCTATTGATGACGCTATTCATGCCGACTTCAGGAGGATTCAAGAGCAGATTTACGGGTCTGGTTCAGTGACCGGAATGGTAACAAAGGTACACGATAATTCAGCTAAGATAGGTAATATCTGGAAACTTTTATGGGCAACTATAGCATCTATGACTACAGGGGCTATAAGTTTAATACTTTCAAAATTCGGTTGAATCGATAGCAAATTTTTCTGAGATTAATGCGTTACAAAAATTCTGCCTTCTTTCTCTTTCCCCTGTCTGTAGTATATAGATATGCGAGCAGCCTCTATCCCACCCATGTTTACACAACAAACCAAATATTGAACTATCTATAAGCTCCTGGTGAGCTTCAGAATCTATCCTTACCCCATCCCTTTCGACAGGTATAAGTCCAGTAGGGGCATAGAAAACAAGGTCATTCGCATATAAATCTGCAAGGGCTATTTCCCTCCACTCTTTAAGTAGATTAGGATTGATAACGGTTCCGCAATGGCGTAGCGCGTACACAAAATTATCAAGAATACAACGATCTGTAACATACGAAGTGGTTTGTTTTCTTTTAGCTTGTAGACGCTCAAAAATTTTATACTGCAATATTAAAAGTGATTCTTTAGACATCAATTCTTGGGCTGGCTCTCCTTGTACACCCATTTCTTCCATGACTTCCCTACCTACACCGCCTAAATATGGTATGCCCCATTTATCAGAAAGGTAGCGAGCGAGGGTAGTCTTCCCTGTTCCTCCTGCCCCTGTAAGTGCAATTTTCATTTTGCTCCTTAAGGTTTTGGTGTGAGTAATTTTGATAATTGATCGAGGTATACCTTTAACCGCTCATTTTCTCTTTTGAGTACTTCGTATTCTCGTTGAAGGTCCATATAGTTCTGTCTTAAAGTGACTATCTCTGGTTCAGCTAAATGTTGTAATGGGTCATACATATAGCCTCCTACACGATTTGAAAGAACCGAAATTTATCCGGGGAGTATAGAGCCTGTATTACGCCATTTGCATAAGCACAAGCACATAGGTACTGAGAGGAGGTTAATTGGAAATCTCCTTCAGAGTCTCTTTGCTCAAGAAACAACTTACCTTGTACCATGACTCTTCCGAGAAAACTGGTACAAGAGATCGTACAGGGCTGCGTCTGTAGCCCCTTTTTTGGCCTCTTGACTCTTTGCGGTAATGAGTCCATGTGCTCTCCCCATCGTTAGTTTAAATGTAAGTACTCTAACTTGCGTCCAACCTGTTACTTGACACACAGCACTTAGCCAAGAACTCGTTTGAGGTTGGTATTTAGCAACAAGATAGCTAAGGGGACAGAGGAGTTTTTGACCATCTCGTTCCCACTTTCCATCAATATACTGGACCCCTACTTCCCCAGTTAGTACTACTCCCTGCGGATACAGAGGTAGGTCTTTAATATTAAGTTCTATCATCTTTGGTATGTGCTCGGTTTTTTAGGGTACTTATACTGCTTGCCGCAGTTAATACATCGAAACCAATCATAGAACTTATCGTTGATATATGCTTCTGTTAGTGCTCCGTCACATTTAAAACAAGGCTCACGAAGAATCATTACTCGTTGTGTCATAGTCTAAATTTTACTCCACTCCATTTGCATAGCCACCGCCAAAACCCCTTTACGGAATCGCAACGCGAAGGTTTTGGGGGGCTGACGGAGGGTTTATAAATAGGTCAATCGACGCTCGATTGCTCCTACCAGACTCAAGATTTCCAGCATTATACGCGGTAATCTCATAGCAGTATCGTCCATTGATCGCAGGAACAGAGTTATCTTTATACGTGGTCGAGGGAGAAAGAACCGTGACTTGAGAGCCAAAAAGATCGTTAAGTGGCTGTAGTGGACCCTGAGCAGCACAATCCAGCGTACCCCTAAAGATACGGTAGCCTACTACTTGATCCGTAGTAGGGTTTGCGTCCCATGTGAGCGTTAAAGAAGTCGTACCTGTCTGTGCATGACCGATGCCAACAGACAACATGAGCAAAGTGACGAGAAAGATAATCGTTGCTCCAAGAACACCAACTAGATCAATCGCTGTACCTAGCGGTTGATTAGTAAATTTTGCACGTACCCATTTCATCATCGTACACCCCCATAATATCTACCTCCCCATCTTGATCTACGTCGAGCGCAATAAAGAGAGGTACAGTGTTAAGTGAATACACTAAATCAGCTTGCCCCTCCGTTAGAATCTGATAGTACACCAATGTATCCGTCGCCCCATCGTCATTAAGATCATAGTAATGAACCTCAAGCCCCACACTATAATTCGTTTCGTCATACTGTTTATGTGTCAGTGTCTTATAGTTTATCCAACATGGATTAGCAACCTCCGACTTCACTATCGTCGGTAGTAGGAGGCTTATTGTGGTAAAACAGGTCAAAAGAAGTAGCCGCCGAGTGGCGTAAAAGAGTGTAGAGTTCGTTTTTAACCCAGGCGAGGGATTCAAAATCCGCTTCATAAACTTTCTCAGGAATTTGATCGGCTGTGAAAAAAGCCAAGAGATATAGCCCTTTCGATTTTTGGTCTTTCGGAGATTTAATGCCAACAAGTACTCCCGCAGGGACTCCTGCTCGATAAGCACTGAGCAGGTTTTCTTTTTGAAGCGGAGTAACATTCAGTACTCTTCCTTTCTCACTACAGGAAGGCAGAAACTTAATTTCTAACCAACATGTAATGCCATTAATAGACATATCTAAATCCGGTACGCCTTGTGTAGCGTAATCCGCATGTTTTTGGAAACGTACCGGAGCATCATACACCCCTGTTACTGCGGTTGTAAAGGCGGAAATAAACCATTTCCTAAAGGCATTTTCCGGTTTTACGGCCATTGTTTACCTCCATTTGAACAACACCCATCACACCCATGTACGCCATGATGTTCAGCGACTTGTTTAGCGAGCCAATGTTTATTTGGGTGGCCTACTCCATGCTTACATATATCCTCTACGCATTTATCGTATCGGTCAGAACGAATAATTTGCTGAACTGCCCAATTTGCTTTAGGGTACTTTTCCATCACCAAAACTCCTTACGTACTTTAGTGTATCTTGTAATTTCCTAGTTTGATCGACGATGCCAGTAAGATTAGATTTGTGGACCTCTTCTACAAGTCTATCAGATACATTTACCAAATCATCCCATGCAGTAAGAGGCACAAACGAGAGCCTGTCAATCCGCCCTAATCCATCGTACACGGTTCTGTCCTCCTTATGGTTTAGACAATTCGCAACTATCAGTATCACAACCCTTCGGTAAATCTTCTTGACGTAGATCGAGAGTGTTGTATGGCAACTGAATATCGCGTGTTTTACTCAGTATTTCTCCATATCTGTCCCGCGAGATAGACTCGTAGGGCATCAATGCGTAGTGTTCTTCCGACATATTAGGCAGAAAACTTACAGATTTTAGTTTAGTTTGATAAATCTCTAACGCGAGGGCAATATCCCTTGCTTCTTCTGTTTTAAAGTTGACTGTAACAGAGACTTGATTATCTGCCCAATATTTTTGCATCAATTCAGCGAGGGCAAGTTGCTCCCACATAGATGCTTGTTGTTTACCCTTTTTAAAATATGGCTCGTGAATAGGAAACTCGACAACGTATGTATCAGGGTCAGCGGGATTCTGCCCGTAAATATCTGGTACGACTTTATACCCTCCTTGAATAAGATGATACAAAAGAGGAGAGTTACGAGAAAAACGTACCCTCCTAATATAGTACTGTGAATGTGGGTAGTGAATACCAGGAGAGACATTCGCTAAAATAGATACTGTTCCAGAGGGCTTCACCGATGTACGCTTAATGGACTCAGGAACCCCAAGCCAATCCGAGTAACTTGCATCTAATCCTGTTAAAAAATCATACCCACGACTACACCAACGAATAAAATTAGCCGCACCATGCTTTTCTATTGCCTGTACAACCCCCGACATACTTGTACCAATACGTCTGTTTCTCGCAATAATCTCATCTGTCTTGTCAAATCCGGTTTTGACAAGTGTGACTGTCTTAGCGTAGAGATAGGCGAGTTTCAACGTGTGCAAGTAATCGTCGAGTGTTTCATGCCGTGAAGGATATGTCTCTACGAGACAGCAAAGTTCTTCATCTTCCAATGTCTGTTCACTACAAGGATTAGTACCCATTGCTAAAAAATCTGTTCTGGAAGAAGTCTGCCCGTTCATTCTACCAAACATTCTCGCATTATCTAGCCAGAAGTAACCGGGTTCTCCATTATGGGCTGTCATAGGTACAACATCTTTATAGTCCATACCCACATGAGCAAGAATCGAATTATTAGAGAACGAACGGTATTCAGCAACTTTCGAGGAATCCATCTTCAAATTCAGAAATGGTTTATCGGAAGCGTCCCCTAAAGCAATTTGAGCAGAACGACGGACGTTTCCTGAAACTACGCAACGCCCGACTAAATTACACAAATCAACGATAAACGTACTATCGGCTTGTTTTAAGTTGTACGTATTACATAGTACGCGGATACTATCATGTAGTCGTTTTAACGGCTCTGGGCCGCTACTTACTCCACCGAATCTCTTGATAGGGACTCCTGCTGATCTAATTTTAGAGTAATCAAATTGTACGGTGGGGTGCTCACCTTCGGACATATATGAATATAACAAAGTACACACGGACTCTACCCACCCTTCGCGGGTATCTGGAATAATATGCAGAGATATTCCAGCAGACTCTTTAGGGGATGTAATCCGCACTTTACCTGCGCCTTTTGTATCGAACCCCACTCCTACACCAAGCATGGTCATATCCATCATCTTTGAAAATGTCTCAGGAACCATATTGCGAGTTGACACAAAAGCACAGTTATTAAGCACAGCCCCCCCATGTGAGAACACGGCTTCAGACCCCATTGCAAAAAGACCTCGACCAGGAGGGGTGAATTTAAAAGTCACAATACGCCTAAACATCTCTTGCGCTGTTCGTTCAGCGCGTGTTGCATCCCATGTGCGGTTGTTCATTTGGCAATGTAGACGTAAATGGTAGAACACACCATTTACGACACGCGCAACGGTTTCGTGCCACTGTTCTTTTCGTCCCTCTTCCCACATATTTCGTGAATAAGTACGCCAATAGGTGACTTCACCTAACAACGTCATATTCCTCACTTTAGCAAACTGCTCGACAAACTTTGGGTGTAGAATTTGGTGCATAGACATTACTCTATCTCTCCTTCCTCAATATGCTGGCCCGTTTGATCGGCATTAATTTTCCAACGTCTATTTCGATTAATTTCCATTTTACGCTGTACGATTGCAGGAAGGTTCACTCCTAATACACCTTCAGCATGGTACGTAACAATCTGTGCATCTGCTAGTTCCATTGCTATTGTCTCTTTCCTTTTTTCAAGTTCTTCTTGAGGCAAAGCATATCTATCGAGGGACTTTAAACCTTCCCGCATAGCATTAAACATGGTACGGGTTGCTGTATTCGTTACCACGCATACTTCCATGCCCTCCAATACCTCGTCGCACAATCGACGTAATACGGATAACGGGTTAGGTTTTCCGAACGTCTCTAATGCCCACTTTGCAACTGTCGTATTATCTTCCGTAAGTCGTTCCAATTCCCGTTCGTTGACTAACATTTTTACCCTCCTTATAGTTAGTTTTTTACGCCCCCACTGTCTTGCTTCTTCAATATTGTCAAAAAACAAATCGATGTGATGCCCACGGACAAGGTTGCCCGTATCCTCGATACGGCAGATACCGTAGCCAGGAATAAACCACAATGAAAATTTGGGATAGATACGCCAATCCGCCGCGCAGGAGCCTTTTTGAGCGCGAGTGCCGCTTGCTGTAAAACCATCGGCATAATGCTGTGAAACGCATGGCGGCACAGCACAATAACCTGTAGTCACAACTTTCTTTGGCATAGTGAGCACCGTATATAGCAAAAGGGACTCGATCATACAAATCCTTTCTGTTACGCACCATACCAATTAGGGCCTACTTTCGTTGACCACAGCAAAGGAACCTTTAATTTATGGTTGGTAAGTTTTGGTGAGGAAAGGGCATCTTGAAGTGCTCTTGCTGCCTCTGGTGAAGCAATATCCCCGTCTAATTCATCGTGAACGGTTAAGCGCATTTTGGTAAAATAGCCCCCTTCATAGGCTTCTACAAGGGCCATCTTCATAATATCGGCAGCAGACCCTTGAATTAAACGGTTCAATGCAACGTATGCTTTTGTCCTTGACTCTTTCGGCCAATCAAACCTCCTTCCTCCGATTGTAATAGTCGGATTACCTAATTGGGCTTCCCGTTTATACAGGTTGCGTACTTCTTTTGCAGCAGGAAAATGCTCGTGGTGAATATCCATAAGTTCAGTGGCTTCTGATGTTGGGATACCGAGTTCTCTAGCAAGTTTCGATGGTCCCATATTGTACAGAATACCGAAGTTGACATTCTTGGTGCGTTTATATGAAATTTTCCCTTTAAGAATATGCTCTGAAACATACCGATGGAAATTCACTGTAGGATCGTCCTGATATGCTTTCAACAACTCGTCATTATTAGAAAAATGAGCAAACAAACGAAACTCAATTTGCTCGGCATCTGTACTTAGGAAATACCCCGATTCTGGAATAAACAACGAACGCAGGATAAACATATCCCCGATTTCTTCCCGCTGATTATCGGGCGACCACACTTGTTGAGGTTGGGCACCAGACCCAATAGATGAGCAAGAGAAACGACCGGATACTGCACCAGATGAAGAACCTTCTTCAGACCGCTCCCGTAATTGATGGAGATTATAGTGCAATATAGGATTAGCAGGGTCAATATTATTGAGCCACGGCGATAAGAATGTATGAAGAAGTTTGTACAGTTGCCTACCTGCAATAACCCCGCGTAAAAATGGGTGTGTACTACCTAGTAAGTACTTCTTTCCAAAATGCGGGGAGGTAGCAACCATTTCCTTTTGGCATTTCCAGCACACATACGTTTTGTCCGATACTTTAAAATCCGCAAAAGCTTCCTCACAAGTTGGCTCTGGACACTTCCAGTTATACGGATAGATAATACCTAGTTGGTCGCACCGTTGCTGAATCTGTTTAGGAGCATTAAAATTAATACCGCCAATTTGTGCTTGAGCTTCAGCCAAAGCCTTCCGTACTGGGTCTACCCAAGATTCGGCTTTCTTATAGTCGAACAACAACCCGTTTGCTTGCATTTCTACAACGGGCTTAATTGTCCGACATTCCAGATTATAAATCTCTGTCAACTGACGCGCTGCCAAGTGCCCCCGTTGAATAGGGTCAAGTAGCCAACACAGCCGAACATCTTGAGTTGCATACTGTGCTACTTCTTCGGGGAAATAGTCAGCCAACCGCTCTTTATCCAGCCCCTTAACTTTCTGTTCTTCTTCTCCTAAATACTCTCTAGCTACACTATCCAGAGAGTGGCTAGTAGCATTAGGCATGTGCAAAATAGCCGCGAGCATTGTATCTCGAAATGAATTACCGTGAAGGAGTAAATCTAACCCCTCTAATTTTAGCTTTGGTAAATCAAACGAACCAATGTTGTGCCCGATAATTGTTTTGTTACGTAACTCTGCTCGTAGCCAATTATAGACATCTTCTGGATTAATGTTCTGACCACTCCTATGACGCATAGGATAATAACGAAATTCTGCGTCCCTCGCACCTGTTTCAACTCCTAAAGCAATACCGATTACTTTATCTTCTTTGTAAATATCCAGCCCCGTTGTTTCAATATCCAGATATATCTTATCGTAATTAGCTAAAGAAAACGGCCTAGGTAATGTGTACGCCACAGATTTATCCTTTCTATTAACTACCCTCTACCAGCGAACGAACAGTACTCGCATGTTCCGCCACTCACTGGTGGTTTTGTCCTGTCTGGGTGATCGACGAGCAATTTATGTATGGCGATAATTTGCTCCATTGCTCTATCTGCATTTGACTCCATTCTCTGAATCGTTTGGTCAAAGATAATATTCGCAGATGGGTTCGGAGTATTAACGACATTCCGATCTTCAAACGAGACAGGTATGACATACCACAAGAAGGCTTCCCCTGCTGGAATAAAACCATTCTCCCTAAAAATAAGGTCGTAGGCATCCATTTGTGCCCCGTAATACTTTTCGCCCTCTCCTGGCTCTGGTGCTTTCCCTTTCGATTTACCGTCAATCTGTGCGATTGCTCCGTCCGAATCTCTAATGAGCAAATCATCGACTGAACCCACCAGCTTATAAATCTGCCCATCAAGACGGATGGTTGTGGAAATCCCCCCGCGCCACTCCCTAAGCGTATTAATCCATCTTTGGTCATTATGTAGCGAGTAGTCTAAGAGGGTCGGGCACAATGCCGAGGCTGCTTTAAGAGCAGGAGGCAAGGTACCTCTGTGCTGATCGCAGTACCTCTTCATTGCTTCATCTACCCCTCTTGGAAGCGTAGGAAACGGGCCGTGTGGCCGCTTTTGCTTCCAGAGCAGATGGTCCCATAAGCACCGGGGACAGTCACGCACCATATTCAAAGTTGTAGGCGACAACCAAATTGGGGGAAATACAGACATAGCACCCTCCTATTACGCACAGTAAGGAAAAGTATAACTTTCAACACCCGCCGTATCATCATCAACTAAAAACAGTTCGTTCTTAGCGCGAGTAATACCGACATAGAACACCCGATGCTCATTATCCGACGTATCCATTAGATTCATTAAACGAGAGGTTAAACCCCCGCATACGTATACTCGGTCAGCTTCCTTTCCTTTGGCCCCATGAATAGTAGACAGTTCTAATGTTGGATTGAGCATTTTATTCAAGCCCACTGATTTCAGGGCTAGTTTCATTCCAGACACTACTTTAGGATGCAGTATCGGCAAAAAGAACTCCCACCAGGACTCTGATGTGAACATAGAACGATGGAAAATCTTTTCAAGAGGAGGAACCGATACGTCACTCTGTAAATCGAGAACTTTAGGAAACTCCGTCTCGATTCTCGTTACGAACGTGTCCGGTAAATGTTTTTTAAGAATACGCCAATCCACAGAAGACAGTGTATGATTCTGCCAGTGAAGAAGCGTCGGAAGGTTTTGAACTGCGGGAAGCATAAATGGGGAGCGTCTACCACTATAGGGAATGCCCCGCCGTAACAAAATGTCTTGTAGTTGCTTGAGCATGTATTCATTTCGTACTAAGTAGAGTTCTGACGATTTCTGATTATTAAACCACATAGATTCAGAAAGTTGCGCTGTATAAATGCCACCATTGTACTTATGAGCAGACCGAACGGCTTTTTCTTTTCTATATTTAATTCTCTTCGCCATTAACAAGGAGTAGTCTAACAAATTCGGAGGCAATCGATAGGTGATGTCTAGTTGGATAGACTGGTTGCACGGCCATTCAAGAAAATGAGTCACATCAGCACCAAGAAAATCATAGATACTCTGGTCGTCGTCCCCCACGACATAGACAAAATTAGAGCCGTCATAAACACGCTCCATAACCTGCCATTGCAGCGGGGTTAAATCCTGGGCTTCGTCAATAATGATGCTATCGAAGGCAGGAATCTCTCCTTCCCCGTTCGCAACCCGCTGCAGAATATCTGTAAAATCTATACGGGCCGTGTTCTTTTTCCATTGATTATAATAGGAGATAATAGCCCCCTGCACACCCGCCTCACTGAACGGATCATCGTGCTGCTCTAATTCATCCATTGCATAAATATCTGGCTCTACCCCGCTATTTCGTACCCGTTGATAATTAGATATAGCATGGGCAATCTTCTCATTTGTCATGCCGCCAAATGAAAAGTTCTGATAAAATTCACGCTTCGCATAAAAATCCTCAAACAGACACTCTTTTGATATACCGAGACTCCGCATACAGAGCGCGTGAATCGTACTGATCGTCAGAAACTCCGGTAAACTCCCGAAAGTTGCCACGGCTCTCCGTTTCGCCTCTAACATCGCGGCGCGAGTAAATGACACAAAGAGAACCGACTGGCCCTGCTTTAACGCCTCGACCAAGAGATTCAAACAATGTGTCGTTTTTCCCGTTCCTGGTGGGCCGTAAACTTTTGTTCTAATTTGCCCCATATTATTAATCCCACAAATGCCCAAAGTACCGCGAAAAGTCTGGGAGTACCTCCTCTAAAAAATATTTCTCTTTCTTTTCAAATTCCGAAATAACTTGCATAACCCTTTCTGGGGACTCACTACCATCTAATGAAAGATGTGCTTCCTCATTCGCATACCACTCAAACCACGCCGCTTTAACCCCTAACCAGTGCTTCCAGTGTTCAAGACCCTCGATATCATAACGCTCAGGTTTCTTACGACACATTGACTCCTCAACGAGTGTCGATGGATAGCCATGAGCGTTCTTCTGTAATTCTCTGAGTACACCAGCGATAACTTTACATATATGCTCTCTCCCGTTTATGGAATCGAGATAAGAATAGCCTGTGTTAGCTCGGTGGAACCATGCAA
>Ga0070749_10002320_pt1 | contig 12755 bp, 12 predicted proteins | sample VirMetDEL_Nov_18_FD_75180 | JGI IMG/M metagenome (GOLD analysis project Ga0070749, IMG submission 75180) | Aqueous microbial communities from the Delaware River and Bay under freshwater to marine salinity gradient to study organic matter... | ecosystem: Environmental > Aquatic > Marine >...
CTTCATCAATATTTCATAAACATCGTCACTGTTCATTGTTTTAAGACCTGTGCCGCCCAGTATGTTACGAGCAACAAAACTCTTGCCACTGCCCGGTCCACCTGCTAGGAACACTGCTTTAAAGATGTGCGGATCATTAACGCCTTCGTCGACTTGTGTCTTTTTAGTAGCAACAAATCTGCCACCTGTGTCCTTTACATCTAGGTTAGGATAAAACTTAGCAAGACTTGTCCATATTTTACTACCCTGTGGTGTTTGGCTATCGTCACTGTATAGCGTACCAAACTTGTCTACTAGATATGCATACACTTCTGTTGCTTTCACAGTGCCATTACTGCGTACATTACCAATAGCAACACCATCGTCAAACTTGCTGTACATTACATAAAACACTGCTTGATCATCATTGTTTACTAGGAACATCAGTGTATCATTACCTTTTGTAAATGTTACAACCTTTAGTCCTTTGAAGTTGCCTTGTGTTCTTGCTGAGCCAAAGTTTTTAGGTGCGTGATCTGTATAAAAGTAATCTATGCTTTGCTGTAGTTTATCAGCATCCAAATTCATACTGTCTCTGGCAGTAGGTGCTTCTTCAATTGGAACATCATCACGCCAAGTTAAATCTTTTGGATCAGCCATAACTGCCCGTATTTTATCTACACCTGCTTTTATGGTTGCAAAGTATCTGTGATGCCCGTCAACTATTAGTAACTTGCCTTTGTGTGGTACAACTACAACGGGATTAATTTTTTCCCCTGCTTGTATGGCTTTTACTAGTTTACCCATATTAGCGGCACTGATCTCATCATCCATTTTGTCAGCAGGCTCAAAAGGTGTCAGTTTGTTTACGTCTATAAGTTTTGCAGGTTGTTTGTTATAGTATTTGTCATCAACATCTGAACCTTGATATTCTGGATTGGTCCACATAGTAATTTCTGAACCTTCTTCTACACCCCACTTTTCTTTGAACCAATTGTACAAATCTTCGTGCATTAAATCGTGCAGTGCTTTATAACTGCGAGGTCCATCTGGATGCTTTGGATTTACATTTACAACTTCGCCATTCATAAGTTCGCTAATGTTACTTGCTTTGCCAATAACATCTAGTAGTTGATGCAGTTCGTCATCGGGATCATAATCTATTTCGTAGTTAGGTTTACCACGCACTTCCATACGTTCACCTGTTTTGGTGTTCTTAACGTGCAGTACAAGTTGGTCATCTGTGTTTTCTAACCGTAGCATGTACGCTTCGTTAATGCCTTTGCCTTCAAAGAAACCTTTGATTTTATCTAGTACGCTTTGATCCTTTTTAGGTACAGGATTGTATTTTGGCTTTTTGGGCGCAGGCTTTTCATCTTTTTTGCCAAAGCCTGGAAAATTAATCTGTGAACCAATACTGGAATTGTCCTCATCATAGCGTAGTTTGCCAGGTGTACTCTTTTTAATTTTTAGTGGACGATGTGGAAAAATACTTACTACTAGTCCACTGCTTAATGGTACACCTATAGTAGGCTTACCTTCATCATAGATGTCCTTGTAGTAAACTTTTTCAAACTGATTTACTAGGTCGTATAAACGCCAAGCAGGCATGTTTACACGGTACACGTTTAGGTCTGTACCTGTGTTTACTGCAACCAACCATCTGTGATGTCCGTCAAGGATATAGTCATCGCTACTAGCAATAACTGCTTTGGTGTTTGGCCCTTTAGCAATGTTCTTTTCCAGTTGTTTGAGGATACCTTTATCACTAAACTGTTTTTGCATTGCTCGTAGTTCACTAGCAGGAATTGTTTCCTGTCTAAACTTTACACCATTTTGTGTGAGGAATTCAATAAATTCTTCGTAGTCTTCACTTTTAATCTGCGGCATATACTTGCGCTCTATGCCTAGTGTGTCTTTAGGATCTGGCTTTTCGATGCGTAGTTCTTGTAAACTTTCATCTAAATCTTCATCTTCGTCATTTCTAAAATCACCATATCCACCGTCGCCTTCATATACTATTTCATTTTTGTTTGCTGTAGTATAATAAGGTGTAAGTCGCATCCAAATTTCTTCTTCTTGAGCTGAGTCCCAGTTGTGTAGATATGATCGTAAATTATAGTGATTTAAGACGCTTTGGAAGTTTAACAGACAATCACCAGGGTTAAATTTCTTTTTAATAATATAATATTCTTCGCCGTATGCAACGTTCTCAATCCCAGCATAGACATGAGCACCGTCTATACTAGCACTATATGGAACAAACTTTGATTTGGTTGAAGAACTATTTTGTTTACTTAATTGTTGTATAAACTCCTCTTTGTAAATTGTGCGATATACAAATTGGATTTTAGGACATTGTTTAAATTGATCTGGCGCATTTAAGAGTGTTTGAACAGTATTTGGGTCATCATGATCCATGTTCAACCAAGCCATTGCAGCGTTCTTAATTGGGTCACTATCATACTTCCCTACAGTTTTTGCATTTTCACCAATGCCTAGGTTAAACAATTTATTAGGTGTAGTATTCTTAGTTGCTTTCTTGTCGTGAAGTTTAGGTTTACCGCCTAAGCCAAGTTTCTTTGCCTGACGCTCTGTCTCGCCAGGTTTAACATCCTTAGTAGTGTTTTGTGCAGTAATACGACCTACACCAAACTCAGTAAGTTTCATTTGTCTTGTTTGCCTTTGTAATAATCAGGAAGACTCTTTACATAACCTTCAGAGCCTTTCATAAAGGGTGCTACAATATTTCTATATGCCCAACTGTCTTTGTTTATTTTGCCTTGTGCAACATTTTGAGCAACATTAATATCTGTGCCTGTTAGGTCACTTAGCGTTGAATCAATTTTCTTTGGTAAATTTTCAATATCTATTTCTTTACTAAGTGTTGTTTTGCCACCTAGCAAATCTTTGCCTATTTGTGCTAGATTAGAACCTGCTTGCTTTACTTGACCTAGTTTGTATTGCACAAAAGGATCCTTCATTGTTTGTGCTATAGCGTCCTTAGCACTCATGCCCTGTCCTTGTGTTGGCATAGTGCTTTTAGGTTTAATAGGATTATACATAGGTTTCTTTTTTACAGCATCAGGAAGATTTTTAATTAAATCTTTTGGTACATCAGGTCCATACTGGTATGCAAGATTTGCATATGCATCTGCATCTTTTCCTGGTGCAAACTTACTTGCATACTTATCTCTTGCAAGTTTGAGATATAGTGCAGCAATCTTTGCATTTTTAGCAGGATTTTGTAAATCTTTTACAGTATAATTTGTGCCATAATCTGCATTAATATCATCAAGTGCTGGCTGTCTTATTTGACCAATGCCATGTGCTTTTTGTTTCAAATGCTTGTCGCCAATTTTTACCTGTCCAGTTTTGTCGTAATGCTGTTTACCTGATTCTTTTTCTAATCTTTTGTTAAGTAGTTCACTGCTAATACCTGCATCACGAGCAATCTTATCGATCTCTGCTTGTGTTAGTTCTACAATAAATTGTTTTGCTCTCATTTTTTTCTTCCTGTACAATGGGCACGTTGGCTAAATCCTTTTGGATTATCACAATCGATACTGCGCTTATACTTCGCACTCCATGCTTCGTCTAATCCAATTTTTTTACGCATGTCTGCAATCATGCTTAGAATCTCTTTGTGTTGTTGGGAGCCAGGGACAGCATTTAGTCCTTTACGATATAGTTTGTAAAGTAGAGCACGGTCTTTTGCATGATCAGGTGCCATTGGATCACCGCAGTGTTCGTTTACATCACCAAAGGGATCAAAATCTATAGGAGGTCTACTGCCTTTTTTCTTTGCTCCTCCGCCTGGTGATATTTGTTTGATAATGTAATCATCTTCTTGATCTTTACCTAACATACTAGTAATTGGATCTGCGTATTTGCCTTTACTAAAAAATCTATCCCAACGATCACTATCTTCTCTTGCAAAAGTAAGGTTTTTGACATCCTGTTCAAGATCGTTTATTTCACTATCCTGATCGTCATTTTCTTTGTCCAGGCGATTAATGTCTTTTTCCTGCTTACTATCTTTCTTCATTTGATCCATCATCATGTGTAGTACCGCATCTAGTGCATCTTTAGCATAAGGATATTTGACAATGGCCTGTTGTGCAATTGCTTTAAATTTTGGATCAATATCTGGGACATTAATATCTAGTTTTTTTGCTTCCATCATTTTCTTTAGTTCATGACAGTTACAGTGCGCACAGTCTGGTGGACAAGTGCATTCCATTACAGGAGCACCACAGCATTCCTTACTGCACATTGGCACACCATCTTTAAACCAAGGCTTTTTATCCTCTGTGATGTCTTTATCAATACCACGACTTGCTGTGCCGCCACGTCTACGCTGTGCCGCAAGTTCTCTGTATGCCTCCTGAATACTATTGCTGTAGGTTGCAAGTAAATCTATGTAGCGAGGTAAATTATCCTGTACATCTTTTGCATTTTTCATTGCACCAAGTTTAGCAATATCCTTTGCCATTTCACCTACTTTATCAAGAGCACTACTAATACTCATAGTACCAATACCACGAATAGCAATAACGCTGTTCATAGGATCTTGCTTGTTAAAGTCTGTAATTTCTTCCTGTGCAACTGCGGTTTCAGGTAGACTGTGTCCGCCTTCCATAATTGCTTGATAAAGACTTTGACGTCTGTTTTCTGTTAGTACTTTTTCTTTTAGCATATCTACTCTCGCACAGGCTTCTACAATGTATTTGTCATCCGCGCCCATTTCAATTAGTTTGTCTAGTATTTCATCTGCACGTTGTAGTTGTTCTACAATTTTCTGTGCCATAGTCTTGTGTATATTAGCATCATATTTGCCAAATAAATCTGTTATCATTGCTTGTTGTTTTTCAGCGTCTGCTCTTGCAAAGTTAGCACGAAATTCACTGGCACTGCGCATAGGTTCGCCTAGTACATTAAAATTAAGTGTTGGCACTGTAACAATATAGGCATGCTTGTCAAAACCCACCATGTCTTTCTGCGCAGGTTGGTAATAACTTGGCTCACCATCTTTACGAGGTTTAAATGAGAAGCGAGGATCTTCAGCCATGTCTTTGTCACTGACTGCAAACAACGCTATTGTGTTTTGGGGATCGTAGTTGTCTGTAATTTCAGTTGCTTGGTATGGATTTTTTACCTGTACAACACGGCTTGGATCAACGCCAGTTAGCGCCATCATTGCTCGCTTCTCATCAAATGTGAATGGGGATTTCGGGGGATCTACCTTGTTACTGGTAGCAATGAAAACACGATCCTTGCCAAAACGTTTGACAAGAGCATCGTAAACACTTTTATGTCCTTTGTGGAACGGATGAAAACGTCCCGGATAGATTACGAGTGTATCCATTGTTAATCCCTAAAACACAGTGTATTTATGCTTTAAAGATTTTCCAGTAACCAAATGTAAATAGGTGTTGTGAAGCGTAGTGTTGTCTTACCGTTCCAAGCAAGTTTAGTTGCTTCAAATCCAGTTGCTTGAACACCCATTGGATCTGTTGGTTCATATACAAATGTATTTTCTGGTAACAAATCAAAATAACTTATTTCAATATCATCAAATTGAACACTGCGTATATTAACACGTTTATCTTTTATAGGATTTTTATCACTATCTAGCACTACATCAGTTTTGGGATCTTTATTTTGAAATTCCACAGTTAAAAAATATTCTTTGTTGTCTTCTACTTCAATGTCTATATCCACTAGCGTATCTTGTTCACACACTTTTCCAAATTGAGGAAACCCATTAATACTAATATTCACATATGGGTGCTCTGTTACTTGATCATGAGTAATAATTTCTAAATCTAATTTAATATTAAGCGTTTCCAATTTTAATTACTTCCATGTCTGGTTGGAATCTGTAGTATCCAACATGTACTAGTGCTATACTGGTGTCTGCCCAAATAGTACCACCTAGTTCTCGCCATTGCCTGCAGAAACTCCAGTCCTCTGTTAGGTATCTGCCCTGTGTATCTATTGTGCAATTAAAGAAGTCATATTGATTATTATTCTCTACACTACTTAGCCCTATTGCATCTGTGTATTTTTGCGCACCTGCTTCTATCATTTGAGTAAACACTGTGCGTTTAATAAGCATAAAGCCTGTTCCTAGTGTACCTACTTCTACTAGGTCGCCTTCACGACGACCATTGTCTAGTGTATTAACAACCATTTTAGGTGGCAGTGTTTTTTGTGGATAGATACCACCCACAATGTCTTTATCGTGTGCTACTAGTTTAACAATGTCCTCTGCACGAAACTGTATGTCAGCATCCACAAACATAAGGTGTGTTGCATCACCTGTTAGGAACTTTGCCGCACAACTGTTGCGGGCTCTGTTTACATTGCTTTCGTTGCTCAGTGTGTCAATTTGAAAGTCTAAGTTATTTTGCAGTGCGAGAATAGTCCACTGCAGATAACTGCTGAAACATACTTCAGTAATTTGCCCACCATAGCAAGGTGTCATAAAATGTATTTTAGTCATTGTACTCCAGTTCATTTAATAATTTGTTTATACGATTTACCTTGGGTGAAAGAAAGTGTTTTTGATTGTGTGCTAATACATCAGATATAATATGTTGAATACGCAAATGGTGTTTGTCACTTAGCATACATAAATCATGACTGATTTTTAAAAGACTTCCCATCCTATCTTTGTGATCTATTTCTTCGTCATATGATTCTCGTATTACATCTTCAAATGTTTTATAACCTAAATCCTTTAGTAGTTGTAAACTTCCTGGATTGCCTATTATGATAAATGGTTGCAAGTTAAGAATAGGCTTGAAAGTTTTTTCTGTCAGAAAACATGTATTGTTATCAAAATGTGTTTCCACTACAAAATTAAAATAAGCATTAGTATAAAAGTCTGTGTTAATTATTTTATGATTGTTATGATCTTCTATTGATAGATCATCACACAGGAACGGGACATTTAGTTCAAAACTTAGTATATCCTGTTGCAGTGTATCATCAAAATTATCCCAACTAGTAAAGTCATCAAGTCCTTTGTGACTAGTCTCATATTTGTATCCTGTATAACTAAAATATCCCAATTTGTGTATATCAAGTTGGTATAGGTAACTTGCATATATTTTACGCCATGCTTTGTCTGCACGAATTAAACAAGTAAATTTTTTATCACGTTTATTAGTGTTATGTTCTTTAACCCAATTATTTTCAATTATGTGCAGATATCTATAGTAAACTTCGTCATCTGGAAAATAAACAAAGGGAGGCGTATTGCGGAGGTTATAGTTTGAAATAACAAAACGTATTTGTTCCATTGGAATATTATGTGTGTCACACATACGTTCCAGACTCATATATATTTCAGGATCTGGATTGTCTCCTTCACTATAATAAATTAGTAAACGAAAATCACCTGCTATTAGTCGTGTTCTGCTATAATCATCCATTAAACTAATGTAGTCAATATCTGGATCAAAAAAGTTTATATTAACTGGATAATATGCACTAGCAGTGCCTGTTATATAGTCACTTACAAGTGTACAAGTTTGAGGGACTTTATCAAGTTTACAGTATTTTAGGAAACGAAACTCATAACTATATGGTGGGTTGATACATAAGTCCCACCATTTACTGGTATTAGGTTCTATAGATTCATCTTTTATTAAGTTCGGAAGAAAACCGTGAGAGTTCCTTCTGTCGAACAACCACTGTATCATTGAATAAGGTCCTTATTGACCGGTTGCTTCTACTGTAAAATCTTCTATATGTGCGCTCAATGTGTCGCAAATTGCCTTCACAACACTGTCGTCTAAATCTTCTGCTAGGGCAAACTCTAAACTTTGTCCTAGTTCTGTCTCATAATATGTGCAGTCTGCATCATCATCTTCAAACACAACAGTCTCACAGAATAGATCAACTACTGCGGCAATAGCATCCTTCTGATCTTCAGTTAAACTTGTTGATGTAAAACGAATGTAACTCATTAGTGCGCCATATAAATGTTATTGATAGTGCCAGCAGTAAATGCACTAACTGCAATGCGTATCCAAACAAAGTTACCTGTAAAGTTGTTAAAGTAACTGTTTGTGATTGCTGTACTACCGTCACTAGTTACAACACTTGCAATATCAACCCAGTCTGTGCTTGCTGGATCTTTTACAAGTGTGCCCTGTATTTTTACTGTACCAACTAGTCCAGTAACACGAGTCTGTACTGTGTGTACGCCATCGCTGAAACCGTAATAACCATCACCTTTTACTTTATCTGCATTAAATGCAGCACTACTACCATCATAGTTGCCTGTGCTAGTGCCGAAAGTTGTTGTTGCTAATAATGTGGTGCTGGTTGTTGCTGGCATTGTTATTCCTGAATAAGTTCTACTACTTTACCTGGTCCTGCTAGTTCGCCAATCACTGCTTCCAATTGTGCAAGAACTTCCGGATCAAGCGGTGGAGTTGCTTCTTGATTGTCTCGTAGTAATTCGCTTACTTTAATTACTAGCATCTGTTCGTTGAGTTTTGCCATAACTATACTCCTTATCGTATATTTATGCAGACTCGTGTTTAGGCTTGCGTCCTCTTTTTTTGTACTCCTTGGAAGTTCCATCAGGTTTAATATTATATGCTTTTGCAAAACGCTCAGGTGTCATACCTTCAATATCAAGAATAGCACCTGCAGGCATACCAGGATACCAATACACATCCTTTTTGACTATAGTAGGAGTGCCGCCTAATCCTGTAGTCTTAACATTAGCATAAACAATAGTTTCCTCTGTAACCAGTTTACGTTCTACAAGTGTATTAAGTAATTGTTCAGTCATCATTTTCAGTATTTTCCCTTAATTGAAATTCAATGATTTTATTAATGTTTGACCCAAGTTTAAATTGCGCAAGTTGTAGCATACGTTCATCTGTAATATATCCTATACTCTCACCACACCATGTTCCCCAGCGTTTGTATCCTTGATTTTGTATGGGAGCAAGTATATTGTCAGGATATTGTTCTGCCCAGGTACACCAATCATAAAACTGTTCACTATTCATACGCTCACCCAATATTTGAAATCTATATTTGCCATGTGGTAAACGTTTTTTGCGATAGCGAATGTTGCGTTCTAATATAGTGCCAGGAAAGTAACGAATACTGCGTATATCAACCATATTCTCTGTTATATCAGTTTGTTTACTCTGTAGTCTTTGGACGTATGAAATAATTTTTTCTATAGTGTCAATATCATTTGTATAGTAGTTTAGTGTCTTGTATTCTACTCTAACTCTATCTCCCTGTTTTTCAGCATACTTACGCATTGTACCAATAAAACTGGTATGATGTTGTGAGTCAACTTTCCAGCCCCAAAAGTCAACTGTAGGAACACGCATAAGATCAGGATAACTGTAATGATATAGTATTAGTTCCAAACGATAAAGATACTTACTGTAAAATAATCTATCGTTATGCTCTAATGTTAGATTGTGCTGATTGCTCAGCGCCTCCAACTTCTGTTGTGCTTCCATCTGCATACCTAAATTTAATCAATAGATTATTATCTACATTTCTTACTTTAATTTTACAACCGTTTGAGTCTTTGTCAACTAGTTTTTTAGCAATAGGCATACGAAGTAGTGTATCAATTGCACGAGCCATTGGACGAGCCCCCATACGTTCATCATAGCCCTCTGCAAGTATTAGATCAATGCTTGGTTCGTCTACATTTAGTGACACGCCTTTGTCTCTTAGTTGTTGTTCCAATTCTTGAATAAACTTTAGACATACCTTACGTTTGGCAACTTCGTTAAGAGCACCAAATTTACAAACTGCATCAATACGATTACGAAACTCTGGAGCAAAGAATTTTTTATATGCGTCATCAACTGCTTCATCATGGTATTCTGTATCGCCAAATCCAATTACACGTTTTTCTGCATCAGCAGCACCCAAGTTAGTGGTAAGAATAACAAAACAGTTACGAGCATCTGCACGTTTACCATTTGAACCTGTCACAAACCCTTCATCCATTAAACTTAACAACACATTGCTTACATCAGGATGTGCTTTTTCAATTTCGTCAAACAGTATGACTGCATGCGGATTGCGCTCAATATCACGGATAAGCAAGCCACCACCCAAATTGTTATCTTCATATCCTACATAGCCCGGAGGTGCACCAATAAAACGTGCCACAGTGTGACGTTCTTGATATTCACTCATGTCATAACGCAACAGTTTCATACTGTTTGCTTCTGCTAGTTGTTTAGCAAGCTCTGTTTTGCCTGTACCTGTAGGGCCTGTAAACACAAACACACCCAGTGTCTTGTCTCGTTTGTTAAGTCCTGCTTTTGAAACCCAAACTTTATCCAGTACACTGTCAACTGCTGTATCCTGTCCGTATACTTTGCTCTTAATTTGTTCTTCAATTTGACTGGGTACTACTTTTACATCATCATTGTCCAGTTGTGCAATAGGAATCTTTGCATACTTGCTAATTTCTTCCAGTATGTTTTGTTTGTCAATTACGGGCTTAGTTACACCAAGTCTGCGTTGTTTAGCCGCGGCACTGTCGATCATATCAAATGCTTTATCAGGCAACCGCTTGTCTGTTAAGTAGCGTACACTTAAATCCACTGCACTGTCTATAGCGGCGTGGGTAAACTTACAACCGTGAAACTCTTCGTAGTATTTTGCACTATTAGTAAGAATAGTTTTCGCTAGTTCTGGTGTGGGTTCATCTACAGTAATATGATAGAAGCGACGCATTAGCGCACGATCTTTTTCAAAACTGCCGTTATATTCTTCCCAAGTGGTACTAGCAATAACTTTGAGTTTGCCTCTACCCAAATAAGGTTTTAGCATGTTAGCAAAGTCTGTGCCGCCACTGGCACCACCACCTGCACCTTTTAGTGTGTGTGCTTCGTCAATAAACAGAATACACTTTTCTTTTTTAATAAGTGCTTCCAGTACTTCTTTTACACGTTCCTCAAACTGTCCACGATACTGTGTGCCTGCAAGCATGGTGCCTACATCTAAATTAAACACAGTATGATCTTGTAAATATTTGGGTACATCTTTATTAACAATTTTTACAGCAAGCCCTTCTGCAACTGCAGTTTTACCTACACCAGGATCACCCACCATAAGCACATTGCTTTTGTTGCGCCGCGCAAATGTTTGTGTAATATCATCGATAATATCATCTCTGCCAATAACAGGATCTAGTTTATTGTCATTTGCTTGTTCTGTTAAATTATCACAATATTCATTAATAATACCATCCAAATACTGTTCCTGTTGTTTGTTTAGTTGAGCATGTCTACTATTCTGTTTAATAAAACGCAGGAAATCTTCCCTATGTACATTGTATTTCATAAGGAAATAACTACTGTGAGCATTACTCTCACTCATTATACTAATAAAGATATCTAGTAGTGTGACCGTCTCTCTGCCACTGAAAAGTACACTTGTAAGGGCACGATTAAAAACACGCTCTAGGCTTTGTGTTTTAATTTGCCCTGCACCGCTGTTAATTTTATTATATGCGTCCACTAAATGACTTTCAAGATCCAGTTTTAGTTGATCTAACTGAATGCCGAAATCTACTAGGAGTTGTGCAAATTCTGTGTTTTTAAACATTGCAAGTAGGAAATGTTCAGTGCTAATATAGGCATGGCCATATTTGCCAGCAATATGTCCTGCTACTTCCAGAGTTTTATCTACTTCTTTTGCTGTTTTCATAAATCATCTCTTAGTTTTGTACATATATTTAATTGTTGTTCAGTCAAGTTTTCAGGTATTTTTACTAGTATCTGTACTAGAAGATCACCACGTGATCCAGACTTGTTGTACATACCATGCCGGGGGATTTTCAGTGTAGTACCATACTGTGTGCCAGCAGGTATATTAACGTTAATTTTTTTGTTTTCAATACTTGTTAACTGTTTAACTGTACCTATTATAGCATCCCATGCACTGATTGTCAAGTGCATTTTGAGGTTGTCTGACTCTCTTGTAAACTGTTCATGCTCCAGTATGTTTACAGTTACGGTCAAATCTCCTGGTGGCAACGTGCTTAATGTTTTATCCCCTAGACCACTGTACTTAATTTTAGTACCGTTATTTACACCCTGCGGTATTTTTAAATTGACTAGATGTCTGCTTCCATCAGTGTGTCTTATACTGACTGTCTTTTCGTGCGTTTCCAGTATTTCTTCTAGTGTTAAATCTATTGTAATACCTAAATTTTTGTTTGATCTAGCACGATGGTATTCACGTTTACTGGGATGAAAACCAGCACTACCAAACACAGTAAACATATCATCAAACACATCACCTGTGTTAATTTTAACGTGCTGAGTTCGTGCATTGCGATGATCAAATGCAGCTCGCTTGTGAGGATCTTTTAGTACTTCATATGCTTCGCTTATTTCATGAAATCGTTGTTCATCGCCGCCTAGATCAGGATGATGCTGTTTTGCTAGACGTCTATATGCTGTTTGGATTTCATTAGGACTACAGGTAGGATTAAGTCCTAGCACATCATAATAGTTCATACTGTAATTATACTATGCTAGGACTTGAATGTAAATTTACTTTTTAGGCTTTGTTTGCATTGCTTGTGCACCAAAGAATGCAGCAACAATAGCAGCAACAGATACAAAGTAAACGGCAGCCATATCTCCCAGTATCTTAGCAGCCTGATCAACGCCTGCCCACACTGCAATCAATACAATTGCTGGATACAGTAGCATGCCTGCTAGACTAAACCAAGCCATCTTACGCTGTGCATC